>Ga0209979_1000603_pt1 | contig 46613 bp, 49 predicted proteins | sample AnhtaG_FD_183114 | JGI IMG/M metagenome (GOLD analysis project Ga0209979, IMG submission 183114) | Deep subsurface microbial communities from Anholt, Denmark to uncover new lineages of life (NeLLi) - Anholt_01485 metaG (SPAdes) (version 2) | ecosystem: Environmental > Aquatic > Marine > Oceanic... | reverse complement strand
AAAGAACTTGATCAATTCGGTATCTCAGTTATAGAGGTCGGGGTTTTGGTGGTCATCCAGGCCATTGGTGAAAAGGCAACGCCTTCCGAGATTTCCCGGCGGATATTTAGAGAGCCCCACTCGGTTTCCGCGCTTTTGAACAGGATGGAAAAGAGGGGGCTGGTGAGAAAGACCCAAGATCTGGACAGAAAGAACATGGTGCGGGTGAGTATAACGGAGAAGGGACGGCAAGCCTACGACAGCTCAACCGGGAGAAAGTCCATCTACAAGATAATATCTTCGCTGTCTGAAGAGGAGCGTCAGCAACTGAGGTCATGCCTGGAGAAATTACGGAATAAGGCGTTTAAAGAGCTTACGGTGGAGTACAAACCGCCACCTTTGCCACAGTACTAATCAGCGCTGCTCCTGTAGCTGCTGTGCCAACAGTGAACTCTACCTTTTCAGACGCTTGAGGTAACCTGCAGACTGAGTTGGCGAAACCGCTGTTGGCACAGCACAAACCGCACCCCCACTGGCAACTAGATGAGAAGGAAATGGGAAGGAAATGAGAAGGAGGTAACCAACACTAGTTGTAATCATAGCATCTATGCATCTCGTATTAGCTAGTCGTGCACTTCTATTTTGAGTATATTATGCCTTACTTCTTACTCTGTCAATACCCCCATTAGTTTTGTTTAATTTTATGCAGCAGCCTGCGGAGTGAATGGCCCCACAGAGGTGTTTTTGGGCAATAAAATGGGTGATTTTAAGGCGATATAATTGGTAGTTAGAAAAGAAATTGGCGAGAAATTGGTGCTGGCCCGGATGGGACACATTGTACTCAAGCGGCAAGGTCAGCACGTGCGGATAGAACGCTCCAGGTTTCGCCTGGTTTTTAGTTAGCCGAGAGCGCCTGGAACATTAATGTTGCTCATTTATCAACGAGCAAACCTCAGCGATTTAGCATCGTGTGGAGACTTCGGTTCACCACTTGCCAGTGGTGCTTCATAGGCCCAATAACATTGGGTTTGCGTTAATATTAATTTCAATCTTATGCTATAGCCTGAGCACTGAACAGCCTGGTTGGAGTGTTCTTTGGCGGTAAAATGGGTGGTCTTAACATGACAGATGGGTATTGCCTATTGGCCTCTTGTCTTAAGTTCTGCTTATCAAGCAGGGATTATAGTCCTACCAATGGTAATGCTTCTTCCACCGACAGTAAAGGTTCTACCGTAACTTTGTATCCTTCGATACTGAAGAATGGAACGTATACTTTCAGCAGTTCCTTGTATCCTTAATCTACGTGCCCCCTTTCCACCGCATAAAGGTTATAGGCTTTCATGCCCTCGCCACCAATAGCGATATAGATGCCGAGTGTCTTTACATAGGGTGGTGGGGCTTTTGCAAGAACCTCCACGCCTACTTTCCCAACCTTGGCTGTACTCTCAGTCGGCCATGTCTCTGTCAGCATAAACAACATTTTCATCACCTCCTTTTTTATTCAATCGAAAAAATGATACCCTACCATCCTTCCCCAGGCAATATACGTGATTGGTAACAGGCAACTGGCTGGTGGTACTAAGACAAGTCAAATGTTAAACCCACACTTGTGTCTATCGTAAACATCTGCAATTCCCAGTAGTGCATGGGAGACATAAGCCAAAGCTTCAGCCAATTCCCGTGTGTAAACTGTTAAGTCACCATGCTATACTGGCGTCAAGAAAAAATGGGTGCTTTGAACGAGCAGATAAACAAAGGAATTCAAATTCTCAAACAAGGTGGGGTAATTGCCTTTCCCACCGATACGGTCTATGGTCTGGGAGCTGATGCTTTCCGCTCTAAAGCGGTGGAGAGGATTTATGAGATAAAAAAGCGTCCCACACATTTACCTCTCCCCTTGCTTATCGGCGATGTCGAACAGCTTGCTATTCTGGCCGCCAAGCCATTGCCTGAAATTGCCTTATTTCTAGCCAGGCGTTTTTGGCCTGGTGGGTTAACCATGGTTGTCCCTAAAGCAGCTCATTTGCCTGGTTATCTTGGCAATACTACCATAGCGGTGCGTGTTCCAGCTCACCCTATTTGCCTGGCACTTATTCAGGCAATCAATAATCCCCTGATTGGCACCAGCGCCAATATCAGTGGCAAGCCCAGTGTGGTAACCGCAGGCGAGGTGAGACAACAACTAGGTAACGAAGTCGACCTTATTATCGATGGAGGCAGATGTCCCGGTGGTAGCGAGTCAACTGTGGTTGATGTCACTGGTGGAGGAGCTGTAATTTTGCGTCATGGCATTGTTTCTCAGGACGAACTTGATAGGGCTCTTGAAGAATTAGGTTCATTACATCCTCACCCAACCGCTCCCTTCAAGAGAGAGGTAAATTCACCCTCACCTAGCCTCTCCCGTCAAGGGAGAGGAACTTTAAATAGTCCTCCCTCCCCTGGCGGGAGGGAGTTAGAGGGAGGGGGAAAATAAGTATGCGAATTGCTTTGGGCTGTGACCATCGTGGCTTTAAGCTGAAGCAGACAATTATGGAATTTCTGCAGCAATCAGGCTATAGCTATCATGATTTTGGCTGTTACAACACGGAGTCGGTGGATTATCCTGATCTTGCTCAGAAGGTGGGGGATGGGGTAGCGGCGGGTGAATTTGACCACGGTATCCTAATATGCAGCACTGGAATAGGAATGAGCATAGTAGCTAACAAGATAAAGGGGATAAGGGCGGCACTATGCCATGACACCTTTACTGCAAAGCGAGCTCGGCTGCATAACGATGCTAATGTTTTATGTTTGCGGGGGGAGGAGATTGAAGCTAGTGAAGCTATGGAAATCGTCAAAACTTACCTCTCTACTAACTTCGAGGGTGGCAGGCACATCCCGAGATTAAATAAAATAACAAAACTGGAAGCAGGTTAGAAAAGGAGTTCGCTCCGCCGCTAATAGCTTGGTTATTCCCAGAGCGGTGATCTAGTTCAATTCTTTGCTCTATGCAAGCCCTCCCACACGTCATTGCGAGCCCCTTCGCTTTCTATCATTCTGACCCCCAATTTTCCTTTGTCATTCTGAGGAAGCAAAGCGACCGAAGAATCTCGCTCAGGGCAGGCTCCGTGTGGCAATCTCGGCGGGCGTGAGATTGCTTCGTTGTCCGTCGCCTGACGGACTTCCTCGCAATGACAGGAGGGGGTCGTTGCAGGCTCTCTTTTAATTGTCATTGCGAGCCGAAGGCGTGGCAATCTCAGGAAAGCAAAACTCAAAAATCAAAATGCAAAATGACAGAGCAAAGTTTAAAAATGTAGTGCGAGGCTTTAGCCTCGTGCTGCACGACCCTGAAGGGTTGCACTACAAAATTTGGAGCTGAAGGATTTCCCTGCAGTGACAGAAGGGGTTGTATATATAAGGCATACGGGCATAAAATTGTACTCAGAAATTAGCGGAGATTTTAGTGTCTAAGGCGAAGATAAACGATATCAATATTTATTATGACGTTCACGGCGACGGTTTCCCGCTGGTGATGGTCATGGGGTTCCTGGGGAACGCCGATTGCTGGGACCCTCGGATGTTGCCCGACCTTTCAGCCAGGTTCAAAGTGATAATGTTTGATAACCGCGGGGCCGGTCGTACCGACGTATCAGATAAGGAATTTTCAATAAAGTTGCTTGCCGAGGACACCGTTGGGTTGATGGATGTGCTTAACGTCCCCAAAGCCCACGTGCTGGGTACATCTATGGGTGGGATGATAGCGCAGGAGCTCGCCTTGAACTACCCGAAAAGGGTTGAAAAGCTTATCCTGACTTCAACCTTTTGTGGCGGACCACATTCAATCCTCATCGATGCGGCTGATTTGAACAGGACGGGCAACGTTTTGAAAAAGCTGGCTGATAGACCACGGCTTAGAGAATTAGCTGAAATGGTAATCAATAAGCTTAGTGCCACTTCAGAATATCAGGAGAGCCGCTCGGTCCCGGCGCCAGCCACAGCTGTAAGAGTCCTTGTCGATGTTGTTCAAGATTTGGTGGAGAAGGGCTCATGGGACGAGCAAACAGTTCGAAAGCTCCTGCCAATCCTGTTTACCGAAGAATTCCTCCAAACTAACCTAGGTTTGCCAGAAATAGCGGTCAGTTTGATACTTGAAGCTCCAACTCAAATCGAGGGTCTACTAAATCAACAAAAGGCGATAATGGAGTTCGATGCATGTGAAAGGCTACCTCAAGTCAAAGCACAAACTCTGGTTTTAGCGGGAAAGCGAGATGTTTTCATTCCACCTGAAAATGCTCAAATCCTGGCTGATGGAATACCACGGTCTAAACTTGTTTACCTGGAGAATTCAGGTCACATGCTCATGGAAGAAGCGGATGAAGTAACCAAGACAATTCTGGAATTCTTATCTTGATAGCATTCCCCTGTGTTTCCGGACTTCCCTTGAAGAGCATTCTTTGCTTCTAGCTACAAAGCAAAGTCTCATTTTAGATTGACACTGGATTAGGTGTTATAGTATCTTCCGTAACATATATTTACCTCGCTGTAGAAGGGCAATTACAGATAAGCAATGAAAAGTGACGTAGTGAAGAAAGGCATTGAGAGGGCGCCTCACAGGTCGTTACTACGTGCTGTAGGTTGCTCGTCACATGACTGGGATAAGCCATTTATCGGCGTTATCAATAGCTTCAATGATATTGTTCCGGGACATATTCATTTAAAGTCCGTTGCTGCTGCAGTGAAGGAAGGTATCCGTGAGGGAGGTGGCGTGCCGTTTGAGATTAACACTATAGCTGTTTGTGATGGTATCGCTATGAATCATGAGGGTATGAAATACAGTCTGCCAAGTCGAGAACTTATCGCTGACTCATGTGAGATTGTAGCGGAGGCTCACGCCTTCGATGGACTGGTATTCATACCGAATTGCGACAAAGTGATACCGGGAATGCTTATGGCAGCGGTAAGGCTGAACTTGCCCTGTATTTTTATCAGCGGCGGTCCTATGCTGGCGGGAAGACTTGTTAGGAACGGTCAGGAAAGAGCGGTGGACCTCAATTCCGTTTTCTTAGCGGTTGGCGAGGCAGTGAAGGGAGGTATCTCTGAGGCGGAGGTGCTGGAATTGGAGGAAGTCGCCTGTCCTGGTTATGGTAGCTGCGCTGGCATGTTTACCGCTAATACTATGAATTGTCTTACTGAAGCTCTGGGTATGGCTTTGCCTGGCAATGGGACTATACCGGCGACTCAGGCACGGCGGATTCAGCTAGCCTATGAAGCAGGACGACAAGTTATGAAAGTCCTGGCCAGGAATATTCGACCTGGAGACATCGTTACCAGGGATGCAGTCTACAATGCCTTTGCTGTGGATATGGCTTTGGGTGGGAGCACTAATTCGGTGCTTCACCTAACCGCAATAGCGCATGAGGCGGGAATTTCCTTCCCTCTATCCTGGATAAACGAGATTGGCCAAAATGTTCCTTACATATGTAAGTTAAGTCCAGCGGGAGATTATCACATTGAGGATTTAGACATGGCTGGTGGTATTCCAGCAATAATGCACGAATTATCGAGCTTATTGAAACTGGAGGCAAATACCGTGCTGGGAAGACCATTGGGAGAGGTGATAGGCGGAGCGAGGGTTAAGAACAGGGAGGTGATTCGCAGTTTATCTGAGCCCTATGGTGCTACTGGTGGGGTTAGCCTTTTGTTTGGTAATCTAGCCCCTGAAGGTGGAGTGGTGAAAGGTGCGGCAGTGGCCCCCGAGATGCTGGTTCACGAAGGTTCAGCGCGGGTTTTCAATAGTGAGGAAGAGGCAACAGCAGCGATAATGGGAAAGAAAATCAAAGCCGGGGATGTAGTTGTTATCCGCTATGAAGGACCAAAAGGAGGTCCGGGAATGCGTGAGATGTTAACCCCTACCTCACTTCTCAGCGGCATGGGCATGGATAAGGAAGTAGCTCTTATCACCGATGGGCGTTTTTCCGGAGCCACACGAGGTGCAGCGATTGGTCATGTCTCCCCCGAAGCGGCAGAGGGCGGACCTATAGCTGCTTTAGAAGATGGCGATATTATCAGAATAGATATTCCTCATAACATATTGGAGGTAAAGTTAAACCAGGATGAAATAAAGAGGAGATTAGCCTCGTTGCCTCGGTTTGAACCGAAAATTAAGACTGGCTATCTAAGGAGGTATGCTGATAAAGTTACCTCAGCCAGCACAGGAGCAGTATTTGCTGATTAGGAGGTTCTGATGAAGAAGACCGGTGCTCAGATTTTGTGTGAAAGCTTAATTGAAGAAGGAGTCGAGGTTATTTTCGGCATACTTGGCGGTGCCATCCTGCCAATATACGACACCCTCGGCCAGTATCCCCAACTTCGGCATATACTGGTTCGCCATGAACAGGGGGCGGCGCATGCTGCTGATGGTTATGCTCGAGCTACTCATAAAGTAGGTGTGTGTATGGCTACTTCAGGTCCTGGAGCAGCTAATCTGGTCACTGGCATTGCTAATGCTTACATGGATTCTTCCCCCGTAGTAGCCATAACCGCGCAGGTACCCAGAGCGTTTATCGGCAAAGACGCCTTCCAGGAAGCGGATATCACCGGCATCACTCTTCCCATTACCAAGCATAATTATCTTGTTTCCAGCACTGAGGAACTGGCGAACACGGTGAAGGAGGCTTTTTATATCGCTAGAACAGGCAGAGCCGGTCCTGTTCACATTGACATACCAAAAGATGTTCAGACGGAGGAGGCGGAATTTATTTACCCCGACAAGGTTAACCTGCCGGGCTACAAACCTGTATTTCAGGGTCATCCAGCTCAAGTAAGGAAAGCAGCGAGGCTTATTAACAGTGCCAAACGACCGCTCATAATAGCTGGCAGGGGAGTAATTATGTCTCAGGCTTATGCCGAGCTAAGGGAACTGGTGGAGAAGGCTCAGATACCCGTGGTCAACACGCTTCTGGGCATCAGTTCTTTCCCCAGAAACCATGTTCTCAGTTTTGGTATGATCGGGATGCATGGTATGGCTTATGCCAATATGGCGGTGCAGGACGCTGACCTGATTATCTCTATTGGTATGAGATTTGATGACCGGGCTACAGCGATCACAGACGAATTTGCTCCCAAGGCACGTATTATACATATTGACATTGACCCTGCGGAGATAGGGAAAAATGTCAGAGTGGACGTTCCTATCGTTGGGGATGTCAAAAATGTGCTTGGTGTGCTGAATAAAGAGGTCAACGTGAATACTCACTCGGAATGGCTCGCCACGCTGAATAAATGGCAGCGTGAACATCCATCGTTAGAAATCAGGGAAGGGGAGGAGGTTATACCGCAGTATGTCATTCGTCAAATCTACGAGGCTACCCAGGGTGATGCGACGGTGGTGACCGGGGTGGGACAGAACCAGATGTGGGTGGCACAATATTTTACTTTCATTAAGCCAAATAGCCTTATTTCGTCGGGCGGTCTGGGCACGATGGGATTTGAGCTTCCTGCTGCCATGGGGGTAAAGGTTGGCTGTCCCGATGAGATGGTGTGGTGTGTTGGTGGCGATGGTGGTTTTCAAATGACCATTCAGGAGCTAGGCACCATAGCATCGGAGAATATTGGCGTGAAGATAGCGATCATTAATAACACCTATCTTGGCATGGTGAGGCAATGGCAAGAGTTGTTTTATGAGCGCCGCTATGCTCATACCAAGCTCTGGAATCCCGATTTCGTCAAGATTGCTGAGGCGTACGAAATCCCCGCTGTGAGGGTAGGGCGCAGAGATGAAGTAGTTCCTGCAATATACAAAGCAATGGATTGTGATGGTCCATTTCTTATTGAGTTTGTGGTGGAGCCAGAGGAAAATGTTTATCCTATGGTGCCACCAGGGAAGAGTCTGTCTGAAACAATGGAATTGCCCAAACCAAAAAAGGTGTTGAAGAAAAAACCAAAAGCAGCGACAAGGAGTTGAACATGGAAGCAACGAAATACACAATATCCATGCTGGTGGAGGACAAAGCTGGTGTGCTTAACAGAGTGGCCAGCTTGTTTCGGCGACGTGGCTTTAACATACAAAGCCTCGCTGTAGGAGGCAGTGAGCAACCTGGCTTGTCTCGAATGACTGTTGTGGTCCTCGCTGACCCTGCTCAGATAGAGCAGGTCAGAAAGCAACTGGATAAATTAATTAACGTAGTCAAGGTAGTTGATCTCACTAATGATGATATGGTAGCGAGAGAGCTGGCATTAGTCAAAGTCGCCGCTACTGCTTCAACAAGAAGCGAGATTATGCAGATTGTCGATATCTTCCGGGCTAACATAGTTGATGTGGGCAGTAATTCGCTTATGGTGGAGGTTACCGGTGATGAGGAGAAGGTGAATTCTTTGTTTGAACTTCTTCGCCGTTTTGGCATCAAAGAAGTGGTCAGGACGGGAAGGGTAGCCTTAACTCGTGGAGCTGTTACCGCTCACGCCAGCAATAAAAGGAAAGGGGGCTAATTATGGCTAAAATGTACTATGATAAAGACGCTAACCTGGATTCAATTAAAGGGAAGACAATTGGCATTATTGGCTTTGGGAGTCAGGGACATGCTCATGCTCAAAATTTGAAGGATAGTGGCTGCCAGGTCATCGTTGCTGAGGTGGAGGGAAGTGACGCCTGGAAGGCAGCACAAAGTGCTGGTTTCAAGGTGGCTGGTGCTGCCGAAGTGGCTGGGAAGGCTGATATTCTTGTTATGCTTGCTCCTGATAACCTGCACCCCATAATCTACCGTGAGTCAATTGAGAAACAACTGTCCCGGGGCAAGACCCTGATGTTTGCCCATGGCTTCAATATCCACTACTCCCAAATTATGCCTCCCCCAGATATAGATGTAAGCATGATAGCTCCGAAATGCCCCGGACATATACTGCGTCAGCTTTATACTGAAGGCTCGGGAGCTCCGGCCTTAGTAGCTGTGCATCAGGATGCCTCAGGTAGAGCAAAGGACATCGCTTTAGCTTATGCCAAAGGAATTGGCTGTGCTCGAGCTGGAGTGCTGGAGACAACTTTTGCTGAGGAAACTGAAACTGACCTCTTTGGTGAGCAAACCGTGCTCTGCGGCGGAGTCTCCTCGCTGGTCAAAGCAGGCTTTGAGACACTGATAGAAGCTGGTTATCAGCCCGAGATTGCCTACTTCGAGTGTTTCCATGAACTTAAGCTTATCGTTGACCTTATGTATCAGGGTGGCTTGAAGTATATGCGCTATTCAGTGAGTGATACTGCTGAGTATGGTGACTATACCCGTGGCCCGAGGGTTATAAATGAGATGGTCAAGGATGAAATGATACAAATACTGGCCGAAATTCAGGATGGCAGCTTTGCCAGAGAATGGATACTGGAAAATCAGGCGGGGCGCCCCAGCTTTAATGCTTTGAAGCGGATGGAAGCTGAACACCCCATTGAGATTGTGGGCAAGAAACTGAGGGATATGATGCCCTGGCTGAAGAAGTGAGGAATGAATACGTGGACAAAGTTATCATCTTCGATACCACTTTGCGGGATGGAGAGCAGGCGGCAGGGGCAAACCTGAATCCCCGGGAGAAGCTGGAGATAGCCAGGCAACTGGAGAAACTCGGCGTCGATGTTATCGAGGCTGGTTTTCCTGCTAGTTCGCCTGGTGATTTTGAAGCTGTTCAGTTCATTAGTAAAGAAGTTCGGCGCCCGATAATTTGTGCCTTATCTCTTGCCAGCATTGATGCTGTGGATAGGGCCTGGGAGGCGATTAAGGGAGCAAGCCATCCCCGAATCCACGTTTTCCTTTCTGCTTCAGATATCCACCTGCTCTACCAGCTTAAAAAGGGCAGGGAAGAAATATTGGGGATGTCCAGGGAAATAGTTGCTCGAGCTAAAAGTCATGTCGATGATGTTGAGTTTTCTCCTATGGATGCTTCCCGCAGTGAACCTGACTATCTTTACCGTGTGTTGGAAGCCGCCATTGAGGCTGGAGCATCCACAGTGAATATACCTGACACCGTTGGCTATGCCACCCCTCATGAGTTTGGTGCCTTGATTCAAGGCATTTTTGATAATGTCCCCAACATTGATAAAGCTGTGGTAAGCGTTCATTGCCATAACGACCTGGGGCTAGCGGTAGCGAACAGCCTCGAAGCAATACGAAAAGGAGCACGACAGGTGGAATGCACCGTCAACGGGATTGGTGAGCGCGCTGGCAATGCTTCTCTGGAGGAGATTGTTATGGCATTGAAGACCCGCCACGATTTCTTCGGGCTCAATACGGGCATCAACACCCGGCAAATCTATAAGACGAGCAGGTTGGTGAGTGAAGTCATCGGCTTTCCCGTTCAGCCAAACAAAGCCATTGTGGGCGCAAATGCCTTTCGGCATCAATCAGGCGTTCACCAGGATGGTGTAATAAAGAAGTCTATAACTTATGAGATTATGGACCCAAAGTCGGTAGGCATACCTTCGAGTGTTCTAGTATTAAGCAAGTTGAGTGGTAAGCGCGCTTTTGGAGAGAGATTAGCCGAACTTGGTTATACCCTGGATGAGGAGGATTTAGCTCGTGCTTTCAAACGATTTAAGGAGTTAGCTGATAAGAAGAAAGAGATTACCGACCGCGATATTGAATCTTTGATAGCCGAGGAACGTCGCACTACTACCGAGGTATATCACCTCGACCATGTTGAGGTTTCTTGTGGTGATCATAGTCTTCCTACAGCCACAGTCAGGCTCATCGGTCCTGATGGGCGGAGTTTGGCCGATGCTGCCCTGGGCACCGGACCTGTAGATGCGGTGTACAAAGCCATTAACCGCATAGTGGGCATCCCCAACAAGCTTACCGAGTTTACCGTCAAGTCGGTTACTGAGGGAATAGATGCCATTGGGGAGGTGCTTATCAGGGTGGAGAGCGATGGTGTAACTTACACTGGGCGTGGCGCTGCTACTGATATCATCGTTGCCAGCGCCAAGGCATATATGAATGCATTGAATCGGCTTCTGGTTAGCAAGGCGGCTAAGACCGGGAAAGGAGGACGCAAGTGAGCCCGTGGTTGGATATAATATGGTTGGATGTAATATCGAGGTTGTTCCTGGCCATTGCTCTGGGAGCACTTATTGGCTATCAGCGCGAGCGATCTAGCAAAGCAGCAGGGCTGCGCACGCACACTTTAATTTCCCTGGGTGCTGCTGTGTTTACTGTGGCCTCTATTTTTGGCTTCAGCGGTGCTGTTGACCCTTCGCGTGTTGCCGCTGGCGTAGTAGCTGGGGTGGGCTTCATTGGTGCCGGGGTTATCTTTCGCGGTAGGGGGGAAGAGCGGGTGGCGGGATTGACCACAGCGGCGAGCATCTGGGCTAGCGCTGGTGTCGGTTTGGCTGCTGGTGCCGGGATGTGGTTGGTCGCTGTGATAGCTGGGCTGGCCACGGTAGGCATATTGATGATCCCAAGGGTCCGTGGATAAATGGCAAGTCAGACCCTAAGCGAGAAGCTCCTGGCGGCTCACTGTGGCAGGGAAAAGGTCAGCAGTGGTGAATTCATAGATGCCGGTGTTGATCTGGTCTTGGCTAATGATATTACTGCCCCCTTAGCTATAGAGGAATTCCAGCGACTCGGAGTAAGCGGGGTATTTGACCCCCGAAAAGTGGTCATGGTTCCCGACCACTTTTGTCCTAACAAAGATATACAGTCTGCCGAGCAAGCCAAATTGATGCGGGAGTTTGCTAAGGAGCAGGGTCTGGTCTATTTTGAGGTAGGACGGATGGGAATCGAGCATGTGCTTCTTCCTGAGCAGGGCCTTGTCTTGCCAGGACAGGTTATCGTTGGCGCTGACTCCCATACGTGTACCTACGGTGCATTAGGTGCTTTTGCTACCGGCATGGGCTCAACTGACATCGCCGTGGCTATGGCAACCGGTGAAATATGGATGAAAGTGCCGCCCACCATTAAGTTCATCTATCATGGGAAGCTGCCCAAGTGGGTTGGGGGCAAGGACCTCATTCTTTATACCATTGGCGACATCGGCGTTGATGGTGCCCTTTATTCTGTTATGGAATTTACTGGCGAGGCGATTGATGAATTAGATATGGATGGCCGCTTCACCATGGCGAATATGGCTATCGAAGCTGGGGCTAAAGCAGGCATTTTCTACGTAGATGGTAAGACCGAGGAATATCTCCACTATGCCATTGCCAATCGAGTTTCCCCTGTCATTGCGAGCCCTTCGCCTCGTGTCATTCTGAGGGAGCGCAGCGACCGAAGAATCTCCTCCCCAGATTCCTCGTTTCACTCGGAACAGGCTCCGCAATCCCGGTCAGATGAGGACGCCCAGTATGCCGGAATCTACGAATATGATGTATCCAAAATCGAGCCCCAGGTAGCCTTTCCCCATCTCCCCTCCAATACCAAGCCTATAAGCCAGGTGGGGGAGATAACATTAGACCAGGTGGTGATTGGCGGATGCACTAATGGGCGGATCAGCGATTTAAGAGCGGCAGCCGGGATACTTAGAGGAAGAAGGATACATCCCGATTTGAGGTGTATCATCCTCCCTGGGTCGCAGCAAGTCTACCTCGAGGTACTGAGGGAAGGATTGATAGAGGCTTTCATACAGGCTGGTGCTGTAGTAAGCACTCCTACCTGTGGGCCCTGTCTTGGTGGTCATATGGGAGTTTTAGCCACTGGTGAACGCTGCCTGTCCACCACCAATCGGAACTTCGTAGGCAGAATGGGCAGTCCAAAGAGCGAAGTCTACCTATCTAACCCTGCGGTAGCCGCCGCCAGCGCTGTTTTAGGCAAGATTGGAAACCCAGAGGAGATACTAAATCTAAAGTCCTCTTGATAGGCTTGTCAGAGAAAGAGGATAGCCAAACTCTCTGTTCGCAATATGCTAAAATTATCCGGGTAAGCGAACAGTTAATTCGTAAACAGCAAGTTAAGGCGTAATCACATTTGATTATAAGAGGGACTTTTTATGTCGCTATATGAAAAATTTGCTGATGAAGCATCATTTCGCACAAATTTTGTCAAACCTTTGTTGAATAAATTAGGTTTCTTTTTAGTCACCGACTATCATGGACAACGTGAGTTTGGTAAGGATTTTGTCTTTGCAGAATTGCACCGTTTTGGTGGAATGAGATGTTACGCAGCCCAAGTAAAACACAAACCAACAATAAGACCTGGTAGAGATGTCGAGGACTTATTAACACAGATGAATCAAGCTTTTCCAAACCCCTTCACTCTACCCGATTCACATGAAGAAGCGTATATTTCTGCATTTTATATTCTTAATAGTGGAGGGATAACAGTTGCAGCAAACGATGACTTGATTCAGCGGATTAGGCAAACATCCTATTAGGGGAAATGTTCATTTTTTAGATGGAGAGAGACTGGATTCATTGAACCAATGGGCAACGTTTCAAAATGACCAAAACATTCGTCACAGACTCTTGGGTTTAAAAAATCAACTCAACCTAAATATCGAAATTTGGGATAGTATCAGAAAATGCGCAGAAAAGGAAACGTTTAGAGAAGCTCGCGGATCATTTTTGACTGGAATTGAGGCATTTTTATCTTCGCCAATCCTTCCCGAACGTATATCTCAAAATGACTTAATGCAACTTTGGCAGCACGCACGTATTATTGATTCAATATGTTCGCGGTATTTGCTGGGTACAAAAGTAAAAGAAGAAATTAAAAATCAGGACACAAAAAATGTAATTCGGCTCGTCAACGAGTCCAAGTCATATGCTCTACAAGTCATTTCTGGTATTGATGGAGTTATTTCTGAGTTGAAACCTGTATAATGTGCCGATGTGGCTACATCTAACAGTGGATAAAAAAGGGGAATCAAAGATTCCCCCAAATCACCTTCGGCGAACTTCGTATGTCCGCAAAACGTTAGGCGAAATGCCTATGAGACCGTATAAGGAGTAAAGAGGAAGAGAGAATGATGTGTCTTTGGAATGCCGCTAACGGGCCTTCCGTTCACGCAGAATCGGGAGAAGAGACTTGAAACAATGAAGATCACTTATGTATCAACCTCTCTTCCTAAACAATGTGGGATAGCTACCTACACAGATTATCTCATTCATGGCATCAGAGAGGTGGAGCCGAAATCAGAGATCAAGATCGTTGCCGAGCAGGGGGCATCTCCTATCAAGCAGGAGAATCTTGAGGTAGTTCCTTGTTGGGATAGAAACGAGGATTATGCAAAGTCTATCATTACAAACACAAAGGGTGCAGATATAATCCATATTCAACACGAATATGGTATATACAAATTTGATGATAGATTACCTACGCTACTTCGGTCACTGGATGTAAACGCTAAGAAGGTAATAACTATCCATTGCGTAAGACCTGCTCAATTCTCTGAAAGAGGTGCGGTAGATGAGAATTTTGCAGCAAAAATCGCGCACCTTGCCGATCAGGTGGTCGTCCACCTTGAGTCGCAAAAAGCAATACTTACACGACTTGGAATACCATCAGAAAAGATACACATCATTCCCCATGGAACAGAGCTTAGTGATGAGGACAAAAATCTTTCCCGCAAGAAGCTTGGATTGCCTATTGATGCAAAGATACTTCTTATATTCGGATTTGTTAAGAAACATAAGTGTCTACATGTTGTTCTTGAAGCTATTGTCCAGATATTGGAAAGGTTTAAAGACGTGTATCTATTTGTGGCAGGTGGTCTCGCACCAACTGCTTCAAAAAAGGACAGAGATTACGCAGAATTTGTAGATAAGAAGATAAAGGAATTAAGCCTTCAAAAGAATGTTTTCTATCCAAACAGATTCTTCCCAAACGAAGATGTGCCTTATCTGTTTGGAGCCTCCGACATTGTCCTCTTTCCATACCATGAAGAGGACCGCTCTGCATCTGGGTCATTTCATTTAGCTATAGGTGCAAAAAAGCCTGTAATTGCCTCAAGGATACCAAAGTTTGAGGAGCTTAAGAATATCTGTGATGAACTCCTTGTCCTTCCATACAATTCCTCTGGAATTGCAGGGATAGTTATTCGTCTTTTTGAGGATATAGAATTTAGCAGATATGTTCTTAAGAGAACAGATGAGTATCGAAAGCTTACTTCCTGGGAAGCGGTTGCACGCCAACACCTAGATTTGTATAGGAGACCTTGAGATGAGGATCGGAATGATGACTGCCTGGAACCAAGATGCAGGACCAGCTATTCATGCTGAGCTCATCGGCAGAGAATGGGTGAAGATGGGACATGAGCTTAGAATTTTTTCCTTCCTTAAGTCAGATTTTCATGGCACCGCTATTGTTGGTCAGGATGAGGAGTATGTTTTTCGATGTTTTACCACCTCTATGGCAGAGAAACCTTTTCTGAATGCCCGTCCCTTCTTAGAGTTCCAACCTGATTTTTTTATTACCCAAGATCTTGGTATGTTGCCCATGAATGAGTTGGCAAAGATTTTTCATCATAAAAAAAGAAAGGCGAAAACAATAACAGTAATTCATGACCGGATGCTATCATCTGCTCCCTCTTTTTATCAATTTGAATGGGATGCAATTGTCTGTAACGATAAAAGGTTCGTAGAATTTCTTGAAAAAGTTTTTCCTGAAGATAAAATTCATGTAATCCCCCACCCTTATAATGAATGGAAAGGTGGGGATAAGATTCAAGCAAGAAAGAAATTAAATTTGCCACTCGACAAGAAGATTATTATAAATTTTGGTCAAAGAGTAAAGGATTTCAAAGAAACACTTCCTTCAATTTCTGAACTTCAATCCAATTATCCGATTCTTGTTTTGATAGTTGCTAAGAAAGGAATAGAAGAGCTCATAAAAAATGCAACTTTACCTATTGAGGTAAGAGAAGAGAGACCAGATATAGAAAAACTTTATGAGTATCTACATGCATCAGATGCGCTGGTACTTCACCGTAGGTCTACCCCAGGTGTTGTTTATTCAAGCACCACCTATCAGTGCCTTGGCGCTGGATGTCCCATTGTTGCCCTGAACTCAAATTTCTTCGAGCCTTTTGGCGATGAAGTTTTAAAATATGATGACTTTGATGGGCTAAAAAAGTGTCTTATCGATATATTTGAAGATAGGAAAAGATATAAAACCGCAAAATTAGCAGCAGAAAAAGTAGTCAAGAAAGATTCTCCTAAAGAGATAGCTACTAAGTTTATTAAACTCTTTAGATCACTTGGAGGTGTAAAATTATGAAAATAGGGATGATGAGTGCTTGGAACACAGATAGTGGGGTAGCTGTGCATGCTGAGCCAGTAGGAAAAGAGTGGCTTAAGATGGGACATGAACTTACTGTATTTACCTTTAAAAAGGATGACTTCCATGGTGAAGGTTTCACAGCTGAGGACGAAGACTATGTAATAAGGTGTTTTGGAACGCGAAGGACGAACCTCCTTGACCCAAGACCAATCTTAACCCGCAATTTTGATGTATTTGTGGTTCAGGACATAGGTATGCTTCCTATAGATAGTTTAGCCAATATTTTTTCCTTGATTTCAAAAAGATCAAAAACAGTTCATATTGTCCATGAGAATAGGCTTCCTGAGGAATCATGGTTCTATCGGTTTGATTGGGACGGAGTAGTCTATTTCTGCCATAGACAGGATTTTTTAAAAAGTGTTTATCCAGAGGCTAAAATGATTCACTTTCCATGCTTTCCCATAAGAAGAAAGGACAAACTTGAAGTAAAAAAGAGGTTAGAATTGCCTCTTGATAAAAGGATAATCTATCAATTCTGCCAAAGGGAATACCGTCCATTTCTCAGGGAACTCCCAGAAGAATTAAAGGAGAAAGCAGTTCTCCTGATTGTACTTCCTCAAGAATATGAACTCTTGGAAGAAGAAAGCCCACCGCCTTGGATGATTGTGCGCAAAGAAGAGGTTTTATCGCATGAGAGATTCGATGATTATTTATTTGCCTCCGATGCAGTGATATTCCATAAGTTCCAGAGCCGCTACCGGGCAGTAGTTTCATCTACTGCCTTTCAGGCTATAGGAATAGGCTGTCCTATTTTAGTTCCAGCTCAGTCAGACTTCTTCTTCCCCTTTAAAGAAGAAGTAATCCACTATACAGATACTGAGGACTTGAAGCAAATCTTGGTTGACTTGATTGAGAACGAAGAAAAGCGTAAAACTCTGCAGGCAAAAGTAGAGCGCTTCGTGGAAGAGAATTCACCAATAAAGATAGCAACTGAATTCATCAAGCTTTTTCAGTCTCTGTAGTAATGGGATGATTAAATTTTTAAAGAATAGCATCTTAGGAACCAGATAAAATGCGCAAGAAAAATTTTATAATCGGGCCATTTGTGGATTATCCAAACAACCCAATTTTAGCTCCAGGGAAAGGTTTCACCTCAAAAGGAATATATAACCCCACAGTAATTAAAGAAGGGAAAAAATTCTTTATGCTGTTCAGGGCTGAGGCAGAGGATGAGCTGACGGGGAGGATAGGGCTTGCTGAAAGTAGTGACGGCATCCATTTTAGCTTGTACCCTGAACCAGTAATAGTACCTTCTGCGGATTTTGACAAGTTCGGCTGTGAAGACCCCAGAGTAGTGAAATTTAAGGATACATATTTCCTTACTTATGTGGGAAATAGTGGCAGGTATAATGTGGGCAATATTTGTCTTGCCACATCGGGTGACCTTCTATATTGGGAAAAATATGGCTCAATTCTCCAACCAAAAAAAGGGAGATGGAATAGTGGGCAGATAAAGGCTGGAGTCATTGTTCCCGAGAAGATAGCTGAAAAATACATTATGTATTTTATGGGAGAGGAAAAACCTTGGAAAACAGCCATTGGAATAGCTTATTCAAAAGATCTTTTCCACTGGTGTGAGTTGCAAGATGAGCCAGTGGTGTTGCCGCGTAAAGGTTATTTTGATTGTCAGGGTGTTGAACCTGGTCCCAACCCCATTTTAGTTAAGGAAGGAATTCTCCTTATTTATAACGGTTGGGGCAAAGACAGTATTTATAAGCCGGGTGGAATATTATTCTCTATAGATAACCCCACAAAGATTATTAAGAGATTAGATGAACCAATATTCCTGCCTTCCTGCAATTACGGGAAAGAGCTTGGCATAGGCAATCATATAGTTGCTGAAGGACTCATAATGGATGGAAACAACTGGCTTCTCTATTATGGAGCAGCAGATAGACTTACCTGTCTTGCCATATATAAGTATAAGAGGGAGGCCAAATGAAACTAAAACGTTACCAGGGCAATCCCATCTTAAAGCCCAAAGTAGAGAATGAATGGGAATCAAGGCTTATTTTTAATCCCGCAGCTATCTACCATAATGGCTTATTTCATTTATTTTATCGGGCGATGGGAGCGGATGATATTTCCAGAATAGGCTATGCAGTAAGTTTAGATGGTTTTAATTTCTTTCGACTGGATAAACCTGTTTTTGTTCCAGAAGGTAGATTAGAAACAAGAGGCTGTGAAGACCCCAGGATTGTCAGGTTGGAAGATAAGTTTTATATGACCTACACTGCCTATTCTCAAGAAGGGGTAAGGGTGGCCTTGGCCTCGACAGCGAATTTTATTAGCTGGAAGAGGTTAGGAGTAATTTTCCCGGAGATAAATAATAAAGATGCAGTTCTGTTTCCAGAAAAGATCGAGGGTAGGTATGTAATGTTTCATCGGCCAATGGATGAAAAACCTTTAAGTATCTGGATTGCTTATTCACAGAATTTAGTTAAGTGGGAGGGCTACAAGAAAGTTATGGCTCCAAGAGCAGGAAGCTGGGATGAAGTAACTATTGGTGCAAGCTGTCCACCTTTAAAGACAGAGAAAGGGTGGTTGCTTATCTATCACGGAGTGGATGAAAGTGCAACATATAGATTGGGAGTGGCATTATTTGATTTAAAAAACCCTGAGAAGCTGCTATATAGACACCCTGAGCCAATCCTTGCACCGGAAGAAGATTATGAACTCCGTGGAGATGTGAATCGGGTAGTATTTGGCTGTGGTGCGTGTGAGGTTGAGGGTACCTATTTTATTTATTACGGTGGGGCAGACAGAGTAGTTTGTGTAGCTACTATAGAAAAAGAAAAGTTGCTGAAACTTTTTTGACTGAAGAGAAGCCAAAATGAAAATTACAATGATGAGCCGCTGGAACACCCCGTGTGGTGTTTCTTTACATGCAGAACTTCTTGGTAGGGCATTGGTAAAGATGGGTCATAATCTTAAGGTTTTAGCCCCAGTTGAATATGATGATTACCAAATTGATAGGGATGAGCCCTATATCTTAAGATGTTTTCGACTTTCCCCAGAAAGAGAGGGGTTTTTCTTTAATCCTGAGCCTTTTCTTCAAGATGATTGCGATATCTTTGTGGTACAGAATCTTGAGATATTGCCGATGGAAGAACTGCTTAAGGTCTATCCACGAATAAAAGAGCGGGCTAAGACTGTTTTTGTGGTTCATGAAGGTAAACCACCTAAGGATTTGACCTTTTATAAATTCGACTGGGATGCTGTTGTCTGTTTTGATGAAAGGTATAAAAGGTTTCTCCGTAACATTTACCCTGAGAATAAGATACATATTATCCCCTATCCCTGCCATCCTCTAACACTAGGAGATAAAAAAGAGGCACGCATCCGCCTGAATTTGCCTCTCGATAAAAAGATTATTTTTAACTACGGCATCGGGATATATCGCCACCTTCATCTTCTTCCGACAATAGAGCATGTAAGTAAAAAATACCCACTTATTCTCCTTACTCTGACCCATATCCAAGACTGGTATGATCTATTTGATACACTAAGGATTAAACATAAATTTATTGAATTAAGGAAAGGGAAACTGCCTATTGATACGCTTTATACATATTTGCATGCTTCGGATTGTCTTTTAATCCATAAAGATTCAGCTGAGGCAATAGTTGTTTCTTCAACTGCATATCTTTGTTTAGGAGCTGGCTGCCCTATTTTGGCGTATAATACCAACTTCTTTGCTACCTTTGATAAAGAGGTCTTAAAATATTCAAGTCTTTCAAGGGTACTTGAAGATGTATTTGAAGAGAGAGATAATGTCAAGTCCACTTTAAAGAGAGCGCAAGAATTTGTAAGGAAGGATTCATCAATTGAGATAGCTAAAAGGTTTATTGAGCTTTTTGAATCACTATCATAAACAAAATTTACCAAAGGGGAGGAGTGTAATGAACCTTTTGGAAGAATTAGGAGATGGTAAAGTCATCAAAATCGAATCAGGAGAAACTATCTTTAGATTGGACTCCTATGAAAAAAATCCTATTGTGAAGCCTCAGGATCTTGGTCTTACTTGGTATGAGAAAGGCGAGTTTAAGCTTGGAGCTGTCTTTAATGGTGGGGCTTGTATATTTCAGGATAAAGTTATCCTTATGCCAAGATGCCACCAGGGGTATAAGAGGGTTATGTACTTCAATGATGGCATTGAGCGCTACTACTTAGAAAACTATATCTCTGAGGTTTGGCCTTTGGTGAGCGAGGATGGTATCCATTTCACCAGATTCCATAACGTAGTAATCCGGGGCGATGGCACTGACCATCGGGACTTCATCTACGGGATAGAGGACATCCGGATCATCAAGTGCGGGCAGAGATACTTGCTTGTTGGGTGTGGCAAGCTCATCCCCCCGTTCACAGGTGGAGGTGGAGATCGGATCGCAGTCTACTCGACTGAAGATTTCGCGAACATTACTTATCACAGCATGGTCGAATCCTTCGACTCACGCAACGCAGTTCCATTCTCCGAGTCAGTGAATGGCCAGTACTACATGCTGTTGCGTTTTCATCCTAACATTCACTTGGATTTTCTTGAAGCTGGCTTGGAGCAGTTGCTGAACCCTTCTAAGCACATAGCAGAGTGGAAGAAAATCTATGAGCGACGCAAGGAGAGTCTGCTTTTAGAAGCCGGGCACTACCCCCACGAAAAGGAGAAGATAGGTCCAAGCACCCAGCTGATCAGAACGGACAGAGGTTGGTTGTTTATATATCATGCTGTAGGTGAAATAGGGGATGACATTTGTAAAACTTACGGGTTGGCAGAGAGAATTGAAAGAGGATATTCCGTATGCGCTGCCCTTTTGGATCTGGACGATCCAAGAGAGGTGCTTTGTCGAACCAGAAATCCTATCTACATTCCTTCAGCCCCTTATGAATTACATGGTAATAATCAGTATCCAGTGGACGTGCCTGCAGTCGTTTTTCCCGTAGGTGCTGTTGTTCGAAAAAGCAAACTGATTGTCTATGCCGGAGCCGCTGATAAATACGTCATTCTGTTAAGCTGCAAGCTTGATAATTTAGTTAATTATTTATGGGAGTATTGCAAGCACATTGCATAGGAACTGTTATTGATTGGGCACATCGCCTAACAACGGGTAAAAAGCTACATTCCGTTTCGCCCAAATTGCCTTCGGCGAACTTCTTTTATGCTGAAAACGTGGTAACATTGCTCTTAATTCAAGGAGGTGATGAATATGGCTGCGAAACCCGTGGTAATTAAGTTTTTTGCTCCTGTCATTGATGTTAGCGTCAACGCCTTAATGAACGCTGTTGAGCAGAAGATGAAACAAGGGATAAAGGAATTCATCATTGCTATCTCTTCACCTGGTGGCTCCGTTTTCCATGGCTTGAGCGCATACAATTATTTGAAGGGATTGCCTGTGGAAATAACTACACACAATTTTGGCAGTGTTGACTCAATAGGCATTGTTTTATATTGTTCCGGTTCAAAAAGACTGTCGGTGCCTCAAGCGAGATTCTTGCTTCATGGTGTTAGCGCCCAGTTCAGAGGAGAGCAGAGTTTAGAGGAGAAGCAGTTGGAAGAAAGGGTGAAAGGACTGGCGATTGATATCGAGAACATTGCCAAGGTGCTTGCAGCAAATACGAATAAGACCGAAGCAGATATAATAAACGCCATGCATGAAAGAACGACTTTAAATCCGGAAGAGGCTAAATCCTGGAAGCTGGTGCACGAGATAAAATCAGAGCTATTTGAAGCGGGCAGCGAGGTAATTTCCATCCAATTTCAGCCACCACAGAAAGCATAACGTCGGATAATGGCGTGTTCGCAGTTCGCTTTGCAAATACGCAAGACATTAGCCGAGATTGCCTTTAAGATCTATGATATGAAGAGATAAGGTAATATGCCGCAGGATAAAAGAGCATGTACCAGTGGTCTAAGCGAGATAGGTTTCTGTATTCTGCAATCCTAATCCCTTTCTTAGTAGCTTTCATAGGAGCTGCATATCTACTGGCGACTGTTTCAATCTATTTGACCATCATATTCCTGTTGCTTTATGTTATTGCTAACTTCTTCCAGGCAGGCTGTTGCATTGGATGCCCTTATCGAGGTAAGTTCTGCCCTGCAGTGTTTGGCATATATCTTGCGAATTTTCTTTCAGCTACGATTTATAAAAAACGAAATTTCGAACCAAGATTTTTCAAAGTCAACGCAACTTTAACGGAAATTTCCGTTATTATTGCCTTGCTATTTCCTGTTTATTGGCTGCTATCATTGAATTGGTATTATCTTGTTGTTTTCCTGAGCCTTATAGTAGTGCACATTGTTCTCTTTTACCCCATTATATGTCCAAAGTGCAGTTACAATGATACCTGCCCGGGAGGGCAAGTTGTTCATAAGCTATTAGAAAAATAAGGTGGCAATTCCGGCTAGCAGCGGATGAACGGGAAATTTTCGGTTCCCTCAAATTGGCCTCTCGGCGACTTCCTTTATCTGCAGAACATTAGGCGAAATGGCAGTTCAATATGGGAGGCAAATGTATGGAGTCGATTAAAGTCGAATATCATGACAAAGTAGCTGTATTGAGACTAAACAGTGGTATTACCAATGCTCTGAACACAGAATTTCTTAAACAGATATCCAGGACTCTTCAGAAGTTGAAACATGATCCTTCCGTGAGTAGCATAGTATTTGCTGGTGCTAACGAGAAGTTTTTCTCTATTGGTTTTGACGTCCCACAACTCTACGAACTCAGTAGAGATGAGTTTAGATTCTTTTACCAGACATTCAATCGTCTCTGCTTGGATCTGTATGCATTACCTAAACCTACAATAGCAGCAATAGTGGGACATGCCATAGCAGGTGGTTGCATTCTAGCTATTTGCTGCGACTATCGATTCATTGCGGAAGGCAGAAAATTGATGGGACTTAACGAGATTAGGCTTGGAGTGCCTGTTCCATATCTGGCTGATTGCATCCTGCGGCAGATAGTTGGAACTCGGAACGCTCGTGAGATATCGGATACAGGTGAACTTTATCAACCTGAAGAATTACTTCAAATGGGTATGGTGGATCGAGTGCTGCCGCTAGAGCAGGTGTTACCTGAGTCGATCGAGAAAGCTGGACTGTTGGGTACACTGCCCCGCGAGGCATTTGGGGTGAATAAACGTAATCGTGTAGAGGTGGTTGAAGCACAGCTTATAACACACTTGGCAGAGAGAGAGCAGTTCTTCATAGAGTGTTGGTATTCCGATGACGCCCGTGAACGATTAAGAGAGGCGATTAAGAAATTCTAGACTAAATAATGGGCGTTGCATATTTGATGTTGACGGTTTTGGGAAACTCTCACATTGCCGCTTCGCCCAACACACGCATATGGCTCCACTTCCGCTCGCCCGAATTGTTCTTAGTCGGAGCAACATCACATACAGGCAAAACGTTAGGTGAAATAGTGAATTGGAAAAAGATAGGAGGCAAGTGATGGAGAATGAGAAGAAACTTGAACCCATGCCCAATGTCAGTTTCAAGTGCATGACGGGGTTGTATAAATTCGTAGATCTCATCTGGAAGCCACAACGGCGTTTGGAGAAGTTTCCATTGAAAGAGGGAATGGCAGTGGTTGATTATGGATGTGGGCCAGGCCGATACACGCTGCCTATAGGCAGGTTAGTTGGATCAGAAGGCAAAGTCTTTGCCGTAGATATCCAACCATTAGCCATTAGCACGGTAAGGAAGAAAGCGGCGCATGAGTCTTTAACAAACATAGAGGCGATCCTGGTCGATTCCTATAATACTGGAATTCAAACTTCGAGTATCGACCTGGTTTTACTCGTTGATACCCTTCACATGATAAGAGATTGCGATGCGCTGTTTCGGGAGATTTGCCGAATACTCAAACAGGACGGCGTTCTTTTCATGGATCCAGGACACATGAAGATGTCAAGAGCAAGGGAAATCGTGGAAAGTACTGGCCTTTTCACAATAGCAGAGTGTCGAGGTCATGATATGCTGGTTGCCCCAAAAGCTAAGCAATGAGGGTGGCAACTTCGGCTAACGGCGTATTTGCGTTTCGCTCCGCTCACCGAAATACCTTCGCAGGACTTCAAACACGCGCAACACGTTAAACAGCGTAGTATATCAGTAGTATAATTAAGCTCTTATGAAAAACAAGAAGCATGGTGTGCTTAAGCGAGATAACACCGTCCTGATCGTCATTGATGTTCAGGGTGAACTAGCTCATGCCATGTACAATAAGGAAATGCTTTTCGAAAACCTCCAGAAGCTCATCAAGGGGTCAAAGATATTGGGAATACCAATTCTCTGGACGGAGCAGAATCCCAAAGGCTTGGGTGCAACAATACCTGAAGTCGCCAGTCTTCTATCCGACATCAGGCCGATAAGCAAGCTTAGCTTCAGTGGCTGTGGCAACGAGCGCTTTATGGAAGCTCTCAGGGCACTAAACCGAAATCAGGTTCTGCTTGCAGGCATCGAGGCACACGTCTGCATTTATCAGACGGCTGTGGATTTGGTAAATTTGGGATATGAGGTTCAGGTTGTTGTTGATGCCGTTTCCTCAAGGACAAAGGAGAACAAATTGATTGGCCTTGAGAAAATAAGAGAAGTAGGAGTATCCTTGACAAGCACGGAGACCGTTCTATTTGAATTGCTGAAGGTGGCAAAAGGGTCGAAATTCAGGGAAATTCTCAAGATAGTAAAGTAGTCGGATCACCCGTGGGTAACATGAAGCTAAAGGGTAAAGTTCATAAGTTTGGCGCTGATGTGAATACCGATGTCATTATCCCGGCGCGGTATCTTAACATTTCTGAGCCGAAGGAGCTGGCAAAGCATTGTATGGAGGACATTGACTCTCGGTTTGTTGCCAGGGCTGAACCTGGAGATATTATTGTTGCCTCTACAAACTTTGGCTGTGGTTCCTCACGTGAGCATGCTCCTCTGGCTATAAAGGCTTGTGGCATATCCTGTGTCATTGCCCAGAGTTTCGCTCGCATCTTTTTTCGCAATGCCATAAATATTGGCTTGCCTCTTCTGGAGTGCCCTGAAGCGGTCAGTGGAACCAAGGCTGGTGATACACTGGAGGTTGATTTGTCCCGCGGTGAAATTACAAATATTTCCAAAAACAGGACATTTGTCGCCAGGCCCTATCCTGAATTTATGATGGAAATCATCACCGCCGGGGGACTGATAGAACATACCAGAAGCAAGTTAAGGAGAAATCGTGTATAATTCAGCCTCCCCTAGCCTCTCCCGTGAAGGGAGAGGAATTTTACAAGATATTAAGGGGAACGCTATAAGGTACGAAGGTAAGTAACATGGAATTTAATGTTGCTGTTTTACCGGGAGACGGTGTTGGTCCTGAGGTTGTTGCTCAGGCAGTTAAGGTGCTACAGGCTGTGGGTGGGAAATTCGGGCATAAGTTCCACCTTCATGCCGGTTCAGTTGGTGGCAGCGCTATAGACACTTCAGGCACAGCCCTGAGCGAAGAAACACTGAAGATGTGTAAGCAATGCGATGCAGTATTACTTGGTGCCGTTGGTGGACCGAAGTGGGATAATCCGCTGGCTAAAGTCCATCCTGAGGACGGGCTTCTGGCGCTGAGGAAGGGACTGGGATTATTTGCCAATCTCCGTCCAGTGAAGGTTTTCCCTATGCTGATAAATTCCACAACACTAAAGCCCGAAGTCATCCAGAATGTTGACCTGGTGGTAGTGAGGGAGCTCACTGGTGGGCTTTACTTCGGTCAACCCAAGAAACGATGGCAGGATGATGGGGGAAGACAAGCTGTTGATACTTTATTTTATTCTGAAGGAGAGATTGAGCGGATATTGAGGGTTGGCTTTGAGCTGGCACGTAGCCGCTCCAGGAGGCTGATCTCGGTGGATAAAGCTAATATTCTGGAGTCGTCTCGATTATGGCGGCAAATCGCCGTAGAACTGTCTGCTGAATACCCTGATGTTGAACTGGATCATATGTTGGTTGATGCTTGTGCCATGCGGCTGATCCAGCGTCCCGCTGACCTGGATGTCATGGTCATGGAAAACATGTTTGGCGATATACTCACTGATGAGGCTTCAATGCTTGCTGGTTCTATGGGGATGCTGCCTTCAGCCAGTCTGGCGGGAATTCCTAAGGGGAAGGCCTTTGGCATGTATGAGCCAATACATGGCAGCGCCCCACGCCGAGCGGGGATGAACATGGCTAATCCCATCGCCATCATTCTAAGTGTGGCAATGATGCTTCGCTACTCCTTTGAACTGGAAAATGAGGCTCAGATGGTGGAAAATGCTGTGCTTGCTGTGCTTGAAGAAGGCTATCGAACTTACGATATAATGGAGCAGGGTAAACTCAGGACGGGGACGAAGGAGATGGGCGATTTAATCGCTCGGAGGATAGAATGCCGATAGTGCAGCTTTATGACACGACTCTGAGAGATGGTGCTCAGCAGGAAGGGATTTCCTTTTCGGTTGAAGATAAGCTCAAGATTGCCCAAAAGTTGGATGAGTTGGGCATTGATTTTATTGAAGGTGGTTGGCCAGGCTCCAATCCAAAGGATACGGAGTTCTTTTCCAGGGCGAGGGATTTGAACTTAAGTCGGGCATTCTTAGTTGCCTTTGGCAGCACCAGGCGTCCGAATGGTAGTGTGGAAAAGGATATCAATCTTCAGGCATTGCTTGAGGCCGGAACTTCAGTAGTTACCCTTGTGGGAAAGGCGTGGGATAAGCAGGTGACACATGTTCTGGAAACCACGTTGCCAGAAAACCTGGGCATGATTTCAGATTCCATAAATTATCTTAAGTCGAAGGGGCTGAGGGTTTTCTTCGACGCTGAGCACTTTTTTGACGGTTATAGCGCAAATCCTGAATATGCCTTGCAGGTTGTTGAGGGCGCTGCCCGAGCTGGTGCTGAATGCATAATACTTTGCGATACCAATGGCGGCAACTTGCCTCAGCGGATAATGGCGGCGGTCAAGGCAGTTCAGGGAGTAGCTTCTGTCCCGTTAGGGATTCATGCCCATAATGATGCTGATCTTGCTGTGGCTAACTCACTGGCTGCAATTGAGGCAGGAGCGGTTCAAATTCAGGGAACCATAAATGGCTACGGTGAAAGGTGTGGCAATGCCAACCTGTGCTCCATCATCCCCAATCTAAAGATTAAGATGAGCATTGATTGTATTTCAGACGAGCAACTGAGCAAGCTGAGCGATGTTTCCCGCTATGTTTCTGAGCTAGCTAACCTGCCTCATCGTGGCTCTCTTCCTTATGTAGGTGCTAATGCTTTCACCCATAAAGGTGGACTCCATGTTTCTGCTTTGACCAGGTGGCAGGATAGTTATCAGCATATCAATCCAGGGATAGTAGGTAATCAGCCCAATGTTATTGTTTCTGAGCTATCGGGAAAGGCGAGCATTATTTATAAAGCTAAACAAAGGAAGTTACCTATCCCTGGGGATGAAGAAGTTAAGGAAGTACTGCACCGGGTCAAGCTGCTGGAGAGCCAGGGCTTTCAATATGACAGTGCTGAGGCATCTTTCGACTTACTACTTCATCGGGTTCAACCTGGTTATCATCCGCCATTCGAGCTGGTTGATTTCATGGTGGTGGTGGAGAAAAGGCGTCGTCTTCCTACCATCGGTAATCAAGAGGAGCCGCTCTCGGAAGCCACCATCAAGGTGAAGGTGGATGACCGGATAGTGCACACTGCTGCTGAGGGTGATGGTCCGGTAAATGCCCTCGACCAGGCATTACGCAAAGCATTAGTCCAATTTTATCCCGACTTGACTGCTGTTAAGCTCACTGACTACAAGGTGCGCATATTAGAGGAAACTGCAGGCACTGCATCGCAGGTGCGTGTGCTCATTGAATCAAGTGATGGAAAAGAGCACTGGAGGACGGTGGGTAGTTCAACCAACATCATCGAAGCTAGCTGGCTAGCCCTGGCGGACAGCATAGAATACTGGCTGATAAAACAGGCTGGCAAAGCAAGAAGCTGATCAAGGCTAATCACAGCCATGGCTGTTGCAAACTACATAGCACCGGACCAAAATTTGAAACATAAAAATTTTACAGCAAATCAGAAAATCCCAGCCAGAAAAATTTGGCGACGGGGTTTGGAACTCTCCGGTTGCTTCACAACCTCGCCTTTCAGCCGACTAAGATGTACTGGGTAGCTTACTCCGTTCGCCCAAATGCCCTCAGCGACTTCAGGCACACGCAGAGCGTTAAGCACAAAACACCCAAAATGGAGGAAAAGGTATGGCTAAACACATCGGGATAGTTGCTTGTAGTGCAGAAGGAGCAGCCCTTTGCTATCGCACAATCTGCATAGAGGGGGCAAATTTGATGGGGAAATATGCTCATCCTGAGGTCACTATGCACACTTTTCCCCTTAGCGAATATATGCGATACATCAAAGCAGGTGATTGGGAAGGCGTAGCTAGTTTAATGTTATCTTCAGCCGCTAAGGTAGCAAGAGTAGGAGCGGATTTCGCCATATGTCCCGATAATACAATCCACCAGGCATTTGACCTTGTCGTTGAGAAATCACCTATTCCATGGCTGCATATTGCTGAAGAAGTTGCTGCCGAGGCAAAACGCCAAAACTATAAATGTCTTGGAATTTTAGGTACGCGCTATTTGATGGAGGGCCCAGTTTATCTTACCAAGCTCGCTGCTATTGATATTGAGCATATGATTCCCGAGGCGGAGGACCGGAAGCACATTAATGAGATTATCCTCAGTGAACTCGTTTATGGTCGCTTTTCCACAGAAGCTCGCGCGTATCTTAGCGAGGTAATCGGAGGATTAAGAAAACAAGGCTGTGATGCTGTTGTTCTTGGCTGTACTGAGATACCACTCCTAGTAACCCAGGAAGATTCACCCTTGCCAACATTGGATTCTACCAGGCTCCTGGCAAGGGCTGCTTTGAAAAGAGCACTGGAGGACGGAGGGTAGTTCAACCAACATTATCTCATAGCTGTGATGAACTATATAACGCAATTCTAATGCTTTATGCATTTTGGCGGGCGCGGTTTGACAAGCATATTTAAATAATTTAAAGGAATGTAATCTTTTGAGCTATATAGCATCATGGAGTGGCGGTAAGGACAGTTGTTTTGCCTGTTATAAGGCGATTCTTAATGGATATGATGTTTCTTATCTTGTAAATTTCATCTCAAAAGAATACAAAAGGGTAAGTTTTCATGGGACAGAAGCTAAACTAATTCAATTGCAGGCTGAGGCGATCGGCATTCCCCTGTTGCAGAAGGAAACTACGTGGAATGGATATGAGCAGGAATTCAAAGGTGTAGTGCGAAGTTTAATTCCTGACGGTGTAGAGGGCATGGTTTTTGGCGATATTTATCTCCAGGAGCATAAAGATTGGGTGGAGCGTGTTTGTGGGGAGTTGGGGATTGAAGCGATTGAGCCACTCTGGGGTCAAGAGCCAGGAAAAATTCTCCTCGAGTTCATAGATGCAGGTTTTGAAGCAACGATAGTTAGTGCTAAAGCTGATTTATTTGATGAGGTGTGGATCGGGCACAAAGTAGATAGGGAATTTTTGAGATACCTGCAAGATAGAAATATTGACATTTGTGGGGAAAATGGTGAATATCATACCCTTGTAACCTGTGCTCCGATGTTCAAGGGGAAGATAAAAATAACCAGGAGCAGACCAATTGTGCGGGATGATTACCGGTTTTTGGATACGCTCAAATATTCGTTTGCACGGATAGAAAGATGACATAATCCAGGCATCAGGTTATCCAAAATCGCAGGGATGGGAAATGAAACTACTCGATCTGGTTCTTTAGAAATGATTCAAATGGATGTTGATAATGATGACACTGTATAACCAAGCAGTAGATTTTATCTTGGGAGAAGAAGAGCGACTGGATGTAGTAGTGAGCAACGCAGGATTTGGAATTGCAGAATCGATTGAGGATACCTCTATTGATGAAGCTAAGTCTTCGTTTGAGACAATTTTTGGGTATGTTACGTGTCTGCAGAGCAGTACTAATCGTGTATCGTATTGACATATGCAGTTTTTGGAAGTATAATATCTCTTTCCTTCATTGCTAAATAACTAGTTTTGGCCCCTTTTGATTGTGTGAGGTAGAAATGTGGTTGTATTTGGGACAGGCAAAAAATCTAGTTTATAAGACGCGCATTTAAGTGAGACTGCGAGGTATTTATGCCCTTGCAGCCTTTTTAGTTTATTAATCATTAGCAGTGGGGCAGCGCGTACTGCTCCCTGCAAAAGCTCAGGAGGAAAAATGACACGAGAAGTTAAAATCTACACCACTCCCACCTGCCCTTATTGTAAGATGGCTAAGAAGTTCCTGGAAGATAATGGCATCAAGTACCAGGAATTCAACGTAGTTGAAGATAAAGCAGCCCGCGATGAAATGAGGAATAAGTGCAATTCATTAGGGGTTCCCACAATTTGCTTCGATGATGAGGTGCTGGTGGGGTTCAATAAAGCGCAGCTTAGAGAAAAGCTAGGGCTTTAGTTTGTTAGGGAAGCTGTGTATGAACTGATTATCGTCGGTGCTGGTCCTGCTGGGATGACAGCAGCAGTGTATGCAGCGAGGAAAAGACTAAATACACTGCTTATCAGCAACGATGTAGGAGGGCAGCCTCTTACCACCGTTGGCATAGAAAACTACATGGGCTACCAATTCGTTGAAGGTCCCGAGTTGATGCAGAAATTCGAGGAGCAAGTAAGACAGTTCCCCTCAGACGTGAAAGTCCAAGTTGGTCAGGAAGCTGAAAGCCTGTCTAGAATAGACGGAGGCTTCGAAGTTAAGACAGATAAAGGCGAAGGATACCAAGCTAAGACTGTTATATTTGCTACAGGCAAGCGCTATCGCCAACTAAACGTTCCCGGGGAGAAAGAATTGCTTGGTAGAGGGGTTACCTACTGCGCTATCTGCGACGGTCCCCTTTTTGCTGGTGAAAAGGTAGCTGTCATCGGTGGAGGTAATTCAGCCTTAGAGGCTGCTGATGACATGATTAAAATAGCTGAACACATTTATTTAATATCGCTAACCCCCCTTACCGGTGACCGGATACTGATTGACAAGGTGACCAACGCCGATAATTTGACTATGTTTCTTGAGTATGAAATCCTGGAGATAAAGGGAAAGGGCCGTGTTGAAGGGATAAAAATAAGGGACTTGAGAAGTAAGCAAGAAAAGGAGTTTGACGTTGGCGGTGTCTTTATCGAGATTGGTCTCATCCCAAACTCGGAGGCGATAAAAGCGATAACTACCCTAAACCGCATTGGGGAGGTTGAGGTCAACTGCGCCAATGAAACAGGTGTGCCCGGTCTCTTCGCTGCCGGAGATGTTACCAATGTTCCTGAAAAACAGATAGTGGTGGCTGCCGGGGAAGGAGCTAAAGCTGCCCTTCAAGCCCATCGCTACCTTCAGAGATTGAAATGATAGCTGAGGAGAACCTGTATATGAGGGTATTCTTAAGAAACAATTTGTTTAGAGAGTAGAGCAAGATGGAGCAAAAAGAAGCAAAGAAAATGATGGAAATACTACAGTCCGCAATTCAAATGGAAATAGAGGGTAAGGGGTTCTATCTGCAGGCAAGCCAGAAAAGCAGCAATAAGCTGGCTAAGGAGCTATTTCAAGATTTAGCTAATGAGGAGGATATTCATCGTAAAAAATTTGAAGAAATATATGAAGCGCTTAAGAAAGGGCAAGATTGGCCTGATGTAGAGCCACCGTCTGATAAAGGGAAAAGGCTCAAGTCTATATTTGCCCAGGCCACTAAGGAGCTAGGAAGCAAGATTAAAGTATCGCAGTCTGAACTCGACGCTATTAAGACGGCTATGGACATGGAGAACAAGACTTACGACTTTTATCACTCCCGAAGTGAACAGAGCACCTTTCCTGTGGAAAAGCGGTTCTATCAAGCCCTAGCTGCTGAGGAACGGGCACATCAGCTTGCCCTCCTCGATTCTTATGAATACCTTAGTGACCCTGTGGGATGGTTTGTTATGAAAGAACATCGTCTGGATGGAGTGTAAGATCACAGGCTGAAATTAGCAAAATGAGGATACAGTAGAATAGGAGGTGCAAATGAATTTATTGGCGTTACGCAAATTGAGGTATGGGTTGTATGTGGTTAGTTCAAAGAAGGATGATAAGGTTAATGGGCTGATAGCCAATGGGATTAGTCAGGTTAGCGCTGTGCCAGCTAATTTTGTCCTCTCTATAAATAAGGAAAACCTTACCCATGAATTTATCAAAGCAAGCAAGGTGTTATCGTTTGCAGTTCTCTCTAAAGAGACGCCATTGAGCTTCATCGGCCGCTTTGGCTTCAAGTCAGGAAGGGAGATAGATAAATTTAAGGGTATAAATTTCAAGATAGGCAAAACCGGAGCACCGATAGTTCTGGATAACACGCTGGCCTATGTCGAAGCCAAAGTTATCAATGAAGCAGAGCTGGGGACTCACACCGTATTCATAGCTCAAATGGTGGACAGCGACATCATCAAGGCGGGTGAGCCAATGACCTATGACTATTATTCCGAGGTCAGGCGAGGGCCCACCTCAAAGAAGGCACCACTTTATATTGAACCGATAACAGTGATAAGGGCTGAAAGGTATCAGTGCCGCCGCTGCGGTTGCATCTATGACCCCGAGGTTGGAGACCCAGATGGTAATATTCCGCCTGGGACTCCATTCGAGCTGCTGCCTGATGACTGGAAATGCCCTATTTGTGGGGCGAATAAAAACTACTTTGACAAATTAGAGAGCTCATCAGAATAAGGAGGGAACGTGGATATTAAGACGCTATATCAGCTAAGCTATGGGTTATACATAATAACTTCGACTAAAGGGGGCAAGCTCAACGGGCAAATTGCCAATACCCTGTTTCAAATTACCTCTGAACCGCCCACTGTTGCAGTGAGCATAAACAAGCAGAACCTCACCCACGAGTTTATCCGTGACAGCCGTGTTTTCGCTGCTTCGATTTTATCCCAGGACACCCCTCTGAGTTTTATAGGGAATTTCGGTTTCAAGTCGGGAAGAGATATCGACAAGCTTGCTCCGGTAAGCTATAAGATAGGGAAAACTGGGGCTCCTATAGTCCTGGATCACACCTTAGGTTATCTCGAATTAAAGGTAATTAGCGAAGTGGACGTTGGGACGCACACTATCTTCACAGGGAACTTGGTGGAAGCAGAGACTCTAAGAAGTGGTGAGCCTATGACTTATGCCTATTACCATGATGTAAAGCGTGGCACGGCGCCAAAGACCGCCCCCACATATATAAGAGAGGAGAAAGTCAAGAAAGTGGCTAAATACAGATGTACTGTCTGCGGCTATATATATGACCCTGAAAAGGGTGACCCCGATGGTGGAATAGCTCCGGGAACACCGTTTGAAGAAATACCAGATGACTGGGTATGCCCTGTGTGTGGGGCAAGCAAAGACCAGTTTGAGCAGCTAGAGGAATAAAAATGGCTAACTCGAGGCAATTAAGACCAGGGATTTTTTCGGTTGGAGCAATTGACTGGGACCGGCGGTTATTCGATGCCCTTATACCACTGCCCGATGGCACAAGCTATAACTCATATTTAATTAAGGGTACTGAGAAGACAGCGCTTATTGACAGCGTCGACCCTACTATGCAGGACGTGTTAATAAATCACTTGAGTGAACTCGGAGTTAAAAGTGTAGATTATGTGGTTGCCAATCATGCCGAGCAGGACCATTCCGGTGCTATCCCCCAAGTGCTGGGGAAATATCCTGAGGCGAAGGTGGTATGCACACCCAAGTGTAAAGGGATGCTCGTTGACCTGCTCATGATTCCAGAAGAGAAATTCATAACGGTCAACGATAAAGAGACCATCTCGCTGGGGGATAGAACCCTGGAGTTTATCCATGCTCCCTGGGTTCACTGGCCGGAGACGATACTTACTTACTTGAGGGAAGACAAAATACTGTTCCCCTGTGATTTCTTTGGTTCCCACCTGGCTACAACCGACCTGTATGTCAGGGATGAAGGGCAGGTCTATGAGGCAGCCAAGAGATATTATGCCGAAATCATGATGCCCTTCCGAACTATTATTCAGAAGAATCTGGAGAAGGTGAAGGACTACGCCATTGACATTATTGCTTCCAGCCACGGCCCCATGCACGATAAACCTGAGTTTATCCTGAAGGCCTATCATAGCTGGGCATTCGACGAACCAAAAAACATCGTGGTATTGCCCTATATCTCAATGCACGATAGCACTGGCAAGATGGTCGAATACCTTGTCACAGCCTTATCGCAGAAGGGCGTGACGGTGAAGCAATTCAACCTTGCCGTAACGGACATTGGAAAGCTAGCGATGGCACTGGTGGACGCCGCCACAGTTGTTATTGGGACACCTACTGTTCTCGCCGGTCCGCATCCGAAGGTTGCCTATGCTGCCTTCTTGGCGAATGCCCTGAGACCCAATCTTAAATTCATCTCCATCATCGGTTCCTATAGTTGGGGAGGTAAGGCAGTTGAGCAACTCGCTGCGATGATTCCTAACCTGAAGGTAGAAATACTAGAGCCGGTGCTGAGTAAGGGCTTTCCCAAAGAAGCCGATTTCAAAGCACTGGATAACTTAGCGAGCACCATTACAGAAAAGCACAAGGAGCACCGCTTTGCTTGATAATGTTTTACTGAAGTGGGTCAAGAATGTCCAATCTGGAGAGTGGAACAAAGTACTGGAGGAATTTGAGGATATTGGCTACTGCTTTACCCCTCACAAGACCTAATTTTCTTTGTCAGAGACGGGATGTAAGACCGCTAAATAGGAGGGACAAACTATGGCTGAATTATCACTGCCGTTTGAGTCCAGATACTTCCCCCTGAAAAGGTTCTTTGATATTTACCACAGGTCTATGGAGGCTGGAGATTTCAATGAAAGGCAGCACCGGATAAAGACACCCCTAGAGCCACCTCTTTCTTTTGAAATAGACCAGCAGTGAGACCCCGATGGTAGCCATTACCATCAAAACTACAAAGTAACCCCAGTGCCATCCGAGCTCGGGCATAAAGCTGAAATTCATTCCATAAATACCAGCAACAAAAGTAAGCGGTATGAATATTGCCGCGAAGATGGTTAAAATCTTCATCACCTCGTTCATTTTGTTGCTGATACTTGAAAGATAAACATCGAGCATGCCGGAAAGCATGTCCCGGTAACTCTCCACGGTATCTATAATCTGGATTGTATGGTCATAAACATCCCTGAGGTATATGCCCGTGGATTTATGAATAAGCGATGACTCGCCCCGTTCCAGAGAATTGACCACTTCCCTCAGGGGCCACACGGACTTTCGCAAGAATATCATTTCTTTCTTGAAGGTGCGGATAGCCTGTAATGTTTCCAGAGTCGGATTTGTGGTCAAGTCCTGCTCTATATCCTCTATCCCTTCTCCAAGTTGTTCCAGGACCACGAAATAGTTATCAACGATACAGTCAATTAAAGCGTAGGCAAGATAATCGGCTGCTGATTTTCTGAGACGCCCTTTCCCCTTCCTGATTCTTTCTCGTAGAGGCTCAAAGATTTGTCCTACCCGTTCCTGGAACAAGATAACGAAGTTTGAGCCAAAAATTAAGCTGACCTGCTCCGCTTCTAACTCGCTCTTTTCCTTATCATAGTAGAGCATCTTCAGAACAACGAAGACATGGCTTCCGAAATCTTCCAGTTTTGGACGTTGCTGGGTATTAACGATGTCCTCTAATATGAGGGGGTGCAGGTCAAAGTGTTTTCCGATTTTTTCCATTGCCTCCATATCATGGACACCGTCTATGTTTATCCAGGTGATGGTGGGTTTGTCCTTGAAGGGAAAACATTCTTCAACTGTTTTTGCTTCCTTCTCCTCAAGTTGCGTTTCATCGTAATCAATGATTCTAATTCTTACCTTTTCAATCTTCCTCTCTCCCACATGGACCAGTGTCCCGGGAGCAAGCCCCACCTTCTCGTGTGCCTTCTTCATAACCAATCTAGGCATTCCGTTCACCTCCTCCTCATATTTAAGAAGTCCTTTCCTCCCGCGTCACCAGTGGGTTCGCACGGCGATGGAACTTCAGGTAGCTGGAAAACTAATGCGGCGTTACCACCGGCAATTGCTCGAGCGCAGCTTTGGCTTGCTCTTCAAGGAAAGGCTGGTCCTCCAGAGCTCCATCGACGAAATTCTTGAAAGCGGTGAGGTCGAGATTGCTGTTACCGTCCAGCAGAAACAGGATGTTCTTACGCTCGTTCCGCTGCTTGAAGTACAGTGCCTCATCCAGCACCGCCTTCACGGCATAAGAGGTCTCGGGTGAAGGTATCAGCCCCTCAGTGCGGGCGAACACTACGGCTGCTTCAAAGGCTTGTAGTTGTGTGTAGATCCTTGCCTCAATCTGTTTTTCGCGGTACAAAGCACTGACCAGCGGAGACATCCCGTGGTACCGCATACCACCAGCGTGGATACCCGGTGGAACAAAGCTGTGTCCCAGGGTATACATCTTCAGCATTGGGGCTAAACCATCGGCATCTCCATAGTCATAGGCATACCGTCCTTTGGATAAACTTGGAGCAGCAGCCGTCTCAACGGCAATTATCCGTGTCCCTCGCTTGCGGTCTCGGTAAAAGGGAAAGGACAGACCGCCCAGGGCGCTGCCACCCCCCACAGCACAAACAATAACATCGGGATTAGCCCCAGCCTGGCGCATCTGGATTTGCGCCTCAAGACCGATAATGGTCTGGTGCAGCAGAACATGGTTCATCACCGTGCCCCAGGAAAGCTTCGTATCATCATGAGTCTTGGCTTCATAGAAGGCTTCGCTCAGGGCGCTGCTCAAGCTGCCGGGTGAATGGGGGTCTTGTGCCAGTATCTTCTTACCGGAGAGCGTCTCCTCGCTTGGACTGGGGACGACCTCGGCTCCCAGTATCTCCATGACATAGCGTCCGTATGCCTTCTCCTCATAGCTGGAGCGCACCATATACACCTTGCACTGGATGTCGAAATAGTTGCAGGCGATAGCCATGGCGGCTCCCCACTCCCCATTTCCGGTAGCGGTAACAATACGCTTTACGCCTTTCTCCTGGGCAGCGTAATATGCCTGAGCCACAGCGGTGTTCATCTCATGGCCTCCCGAGGGGCTGCTGCCTTCGTGCTTGTAAAACACCCTCGCCGGCGTTTCCAGACTCCTTTCGAACTCCTGGGCACGGTAGAGGGGTGTTGGTCTCCACTTGAGGTAAAAGTCCCGGACTTCTGAGGGAATTGGTATGTCTCGTTTATCCCTCTCAAGTTCCTGGTCAATGCTGGCGGAAGAAGCCAGTTGGGCGAGGTCGTGGTGGCTCAACGGATAGCCACTTGAACTCATCGTGGGCGGCACATTAAACTCTAAATCAGGAATGATGTTATACCACTTATTGGGCAGCTTGTTGGCTTCGAGCGAGATTCTCATGTTACCTCCTCCGCTTTGTTACCATCCTGCTCCTGGCAGCGAATCAGGTTCTACCCGCTATTGTATGAGCGGTTCGCCACCGTGTCAATGGCTCTGATGTTTGGAGCGCTGGCTGGCAATGTCCTAGTCTGACGAGTAGAATATCGCTTTGCCGGATTCACCAAACAACTGATTGAGCTGGGCGGCAGGATAGTCGCTGACTTGAAAAATGCATCTTTAAGGAGGATAATATACCGTATCCGACTGTCCTGAAGGCACTGGAGGAATTTGAAGATTTTGGCTACTGCCGCTTTACCCTTGGCAAGGCTGATTTTCCTTGTCAGAGACAGGATGCGAGACCGCTAAGTAGGAGGGACGAGCTATGGCTAAATTATCGCTGCCGTTTGAATCCAGGTACTTCCCCCTGAAAAGGTTCTTCGATATTTACCACAGGTCTATGGAGGCGCCAGAAGAGTTCTGGGCTGAACAGGCACGCCAGCTCGATTGGTTTAAGACCTGGGACAAAGTGCTGGAATGGAAGCCGCCCTTCGCCAGGTGGTTTGTAGGCGGGCAGTTGAACGCATCATATATATGTGTCGACCGTCATGTTAAGACCTGGCGGAGGAGCAAGGTAGCAATATACTGGGAAGGTGAACCAGGAGATGTCAGAGTCCTTAGCTATTCAACGCTATACAGTGATGTCAACAAGTTTGCTTCTATCCTGAGAAGTGCCGGGGTGACAAAAGGGGATAGGGTAGCCCTGTATCTCCCTATGATACCTGAGCTCCCCATATTTATGCTTGCCTGTGCCAGGATCGGTGCTATACACACCGTCATTTTTTCAGGCTTCAGTGCTCACGCTCTAGCCGATAGGCTCAATGACATAGGAGCCAAATTGCTGGTAACAGCCGACGGTGGATTCAGGAGAGGAAAGGTCGTGCCGCTCAAGGAGATAGCGGACGATGCTGTTGCCCTGAGCCCTTCGGTGGAAAAGACTATTGTGGTAAAAAGAACAGGCAAGCCCGTGGCTATGAAGCAGTCGAGGGACTTCTGGCTTCAGGACTTGCTCGAGGAGGCAGCACCATTTGTTGAACCCGTGTCAGTAGAGTCAAACCACCCGCTCTACATACTTTACACCTCAGGTACCACAGGTAAGCCTAAGGGGATAGTTCATAGCACTGGGGGTTACCTTGTCCAGAACTATTGCGCCTACAAGTGGGCATTCGACTTGAAAGAAGAATCGGTCTACTGGTGTACTGCTGACGTGGGTTGGGTTACCGGACATAGCTCGATAGTCTATGCTCCTCTAGCACATGGTGCCGCCATTGTTATCTATGAAGGGGCACCAGATTATCCCGCGCCTGACAGGTGGTGGAACATAATCGAGAAATACGGGGTTAGCATATTGTATACCTCTCCCACCGCTATCAGGATGTTCATGAGATATGATGAGGATTGGTCAGGGAAGCACGACCTGAGCAGCCTGGAGCTACTAGGGAGTGTCGGTGAGTCCATTAACCCGGAAGCCTGGTTATGGTATTACCAGCATATAGGTGATGAGAGGTGCCCTATAGTTGATACCTGGTGGCAGACCGAAACCGGTGGCATCATGATATCGCCCACCCCCGGGATAGAATGTGTTCCACTAAAGCCCGGCTCAGCAACCTTCCCTTTGCCAGGAGTAGACGCAGCTGTGGTCAATGAAAGTGGTGAGCCGGTCAACCCCGAAGAGCGAGGACTTTTGGTGATAAGGAAACCGTGGCCAGGCATGCTTCTTGGCATCTACGGTAACCCGGAGCGGTATAAAGAGGCTTATTGGTCAAAATTTCCAGGCATGTTCTACACAGGCGACTACGCAGTAAAGGACAGGGACGGATATTTTTGGATTTTGGGCAGGGCTGATGAGGTGCTTAAAATTGCCGGGCATAGAATCGGTACTGCTGAACTGGAGGACGCCGCCGTGTCGCATCCTCAAGTGGCTGAAGCAGCAGTAGTGGCTAAAGCTCATCCAGTAAAGGGTGAGAGTATAGTCATCTTCATCGTGCTAAAAGAAGGGGTCAGCCCTTCCCCAAACCTGAACAAAGAACTGGCCAAGCACATGCGGGATATGGTAGGGCCAATAGCAACCCCTGACGAGGTTTATTTTGTTGGTAAGCTGCCCAAGACGAGGAGCGGCAAGATTATGCGGCGAGTACTGAAGGCGGTGGCTACTGGCGCTAATATCGGTGACCTCACCACGTTGGAAGACGCGGCTTCCGTGGAGGAGATAATCAAGATTTGCCATGAAGTCAAGAAAACGGAGGAGGCAAAGTAGGGGACACCAAATGTTAACATCTGCATCGTAAATTTAGAGGAAACCTATGCCGGGGAATACACTGCCTACTTTCAGGGGCTGGTTGGGAGTGCTGAGTAAGGGCTTTTCAAAAGAAGCCCATTTCAAAGGACTGGGTACTGTGGCAACTACTGTTGCTGAAAAAATGGATGAAAAGGAGGTGAGAAAATGAAATTTGGAGACATTCTAAAAAGCCAAGAAGCTGAGGGGAAGGAAAAACATGTCCCGATAATCGAGGTCGGTAAGGGAAGAGGTGAGGCAGGTGCAGATATCGTCCATGTGGTAGTGGGTAAGGAAACTCCCCATCCCAACACCGTAGAGCATCATATTGCCTGGATAGAGCTTTATGGAGTGAAGAAAGATGGACAGGTAATAAACCTCGGTCGTTCTGCCTTTGCACCTTCCTATACTAATCCCAACGTGAGGTTCCAGGTACCGGTGGAGCAATTTAAAGCTTTCTGCGCTCTTTCCTATTGCAACATACATGGTTTATGGGAAAACTGCGTAGAAGTGTAGGGGGGTAATAATATGTAGACAGGATAAGTCGATGAGAGCAAAAAATGAGGATAAAGGAGGTATGACATGGAAGAAGTAAAGGAGCAGCTAATAAGTCTTCCCCGACTGGGCGAGCCAGCACCAGCTTTTGAAACAGTATCTACTCATGGGGTGCTCAAACTGGAGGATTTTAAGGGAAGCTGGCTAATTCTCTTTTCCCACCCGGCGGATTTTACCCCGGTGTGTACCACTGAGTTCATAGCTTTCGCCGAAATCTTTCCGGAACTGCAGAAGAGAGGCGTGGAGCTTCTGGGCTTGAGTGTTGACAGCGTCTCTTCACACATCGCCTGGGTGCGTAATGTCGAAGAGAAAACGGGGGTAAAGATACCATTCCCCATCATCGCTGACCTCAACAAGGAAGTTTCCCTCGGCTACGGTATGATTCATCCGGGGCAAAGCAAGACTGAGACTGTCAGATGTGTATTCATAATCGACCCCAACCAGATTATCAGGACAATACTTTATTACCCGCTAACCACCGGCAGGAACATGGCTGAGATACTGCGAATAATAGATGCCCTGCAAACGACAGACAAAAATGCGGTGGCCACCCCAGCTAACTGGCAGCCGGGTGATATGGTAGTGGTGCCGCCACCGAACACACAGGAAATGGCTGAAGAGAGGATCAAGCAGGGGTACGAATGCGTGGATTGGTATCTCTGCAAGAAGAAGCTCTAGGCGAAATAGGAGGAGAATATGGCATGCATAAGCCCGGATGGAAAACCTACCGAGTCAGGTACAAAGATGCTCCGTGCGATTAAATCAGGGCTGGGGTCTGCTGAAGAAATTGCCAGTAGTGCCGGGCTTCCTTTGTTTAGAGTTAGAAGCGGGCTCCGTGAACTTACCCAGGCGGGCTTAGCCAACCAAAAGGATGATAAGTATGAGTTATCACCCAGAGGGGTTGAACTGGTAAGTACGCTGCCGACTTAGCTAGAAAAAGATATATTAGATGAAGAACTCGACAAGAAATCATGTTGTGAACCTTGTCATCTTGCTGTTAGCCCCGTTCAAGTCGGTATCTGGCTTTGTCTTGTTGGGAGGCAGAGGACGACTAGCTACAGAAGCTAGCTTCTCGTGGTCAAGAGACACTGGAATTGACGTGCATAAGTAGCTTGCCGTTGGAGTATTGGTTATGGTGGTGCTGTGAGAGAAATCCCACAGGTTCTGGGAAAATGTCGCTCTGTGACGTGCTGCCAAAAACAATGGCAAGCTGTGAAAGTGGGTGAGGCAGCGAAAAGATAATGGCCGATAGAATCGGTTCCAGGAAGTCTGGGAAAGCTTCAGTCCATATTACTGGTATGACTTGCACCACGTGTGCAGCTACTATCGAGAAGGGGCTTTCTGAGACGCCTGGCATAGAGCAGGCCAACGTTAACTTCGCTTCTGAGAAGGCTTCTGTAGAATACGATCCCACCAAGGTGGATCTGACCAAGATCAAAAATGCTATTTCACAGATGGGTTATGGGGTCGCAACCAAGAAGTCCATATTCCCAGTAGGCAGCATGACCTGCGCTTCCTGTGTTGCCCGGGTAGAAGACGCCCTCTCCAGCGTACCGGGGGTGATTTCAGCTAGTGTCAATCTGGCTTCGGAGAAGGCCACTGTAGAGTACGTAGGGGAGACGGAACTGGCTGACTTGAGGCGGGCGGTAAGAGACGCCGGCTATGAACTCGGTCCTGAGATTCAGGCTTTAGAGGATGTTGCCACTGCTGCCAGGCGAGAGACTCGAGCCGTAAGGAATAGACTTATCATCGCTATTGCCCTCGGCGTATCGATTATGCTTGTGGGCTTTGGGCCTTCTTTTGTCGGGAAACCCTATCTACTGTGGACTTTGGCCACGCCCGTGCAATTCTGGGCCGGGTGGTCATTCTACCGAGGAGCATGGGGTGCACTGCGGCACAAGACCGCCGATATGAATACCCTAATTGCCCTAGGCACCTCAGCAGCATACTTCTACAGCATGGTAGCTGTTCTCTTCCCTGGACTTCTGACCACTGCTGGGCTGGAACTCCATTTGTACTTCGAAGTCTCCGCCTTGATTATTGCCCTGGTCCTCTTGGGTCGCTTTCTCGAGGCTAGAGCCAGAGGGCAGACGTCAGAGGCAATAACGAAGCTCATTGGTATGCAGCCGAAGACGGCTCTAGTTATTCGCGACGGCGAAGAGCGGGAAATTCCCGTGGACGACGTTCAGGTCGGTGACCTTATACTGGTGCGGCCCGGTGAGCGAGTGCCGGTGGATGCTATTGTTCGCCAGGGGTATTCCAGTATTGACGAGTCTATGATTACCGGAGAGAGCATTCCCATGGAGAAGAAGGTGGGTGATGAGGTTGTTGGCGCCACCATTAACAAAACAGGCAGCCTTAAGGTCGAGGCGACCAAGGTGGGGAAGGATACAACACTGGCTCGAATCGTCAGGATGGTAGAGGAAGCCCAAGGAAGCAAGGCTCCTATTCAGCGTCTGGCCGATGTCATTGCCAGATACTTCGTGCTAGTGGTGATTGGCATCGCCGTCGTAACCTTCATAATCTGGTATTCCGCTGGGCCACCCCCAGCCCTCACCTTTGCCATCCTTAACTTTGTCGCTGTGCTAATTATCGCTTGTCCCTGCGCTTTGGGACTGGCGACTCCAACCGCGATCATGGTGGGTACAGGCAAAGGAGCAGAGTATGGTGTTCTAATCAGGAATGGCGAGGCCCTGGAGAGATCTCACCAGATAAGTACAGTGGTCCTGGATAAGACAGGCACTCTCACCCACGGTGAGCCTGCAGTAACTGATATAGTGGCCGCCCCATCTTCTTCCGAAGAAGAGATTCTCCGGCTAGCCGCCTCCGCTGAGCATAGCTCAGAGCACCCACTTGGCGAGGCTGTAGTGAAGGCCGCTTCACAGAAGGGCCTGGAGTTATCTCCACCCTCAGATTTCAATGCTATTCCGGGACGCGGCGTGGAAGCTTTGGTAGATGGTGAAAAGCTTCTCTTGGGCAACCTTGGGCTAATGAAGGAAAGAGGCTTTCCTCTAGGCGGAATGGAGGAGCAAGCCAACAGGCTGTTTGGGGAAGGTAAGACAATAATGTTCTTGGCCCTGGATAGTCAGGTGGTGGGAATCATCGCCCTGGCTGACACCCTTAAGCCCAACGCTAAAGAGGCAGTGGAGACGCTGCACAAGATGGGCATTGAGACAATGATGCTTACTGGAGACAACCGACGCACTGCCGAGGCTATCGCACGAGAGGTTGGCATTGACCGCGTCCTGGCCGAGGTGTTACCTGAGCATAAGGCCGAGGAGATCAGAAAACTGCAGGAGGAAAAGGTAGTGGCAATGGTAGGTGACGGAATCAACGATGCCCCGGCATTAGCCCAAGCGGATGTGGGTATCGCTATCGGCACGGGCACCGATGTAGCCATGGAAACAGGAGATATCACGCTGATTAGCGGTGATTTGATGGGAATTACAACTGCTATATCCCTGGGCAAGCGCACCATGAGGACCATCAAGCAGAACCTCTTTTGGGCCTTTGCCTACAATAGTGCCCTCATTCCTGTGGCGGCAGGGGTGTTGTACCTTGTCTTCGGGCGTACCGGTGTACCATCCGGGCTTCACTTTATTCTGGGCGACTATGGTTTCTTGAATCCGATTCTGGCAGCGGCAGCCATGGCAGCTAGCTCCATTACAGTGGTATCCAACTCACTGCGTTTAAGAAGGTTTAGACCAGCCAGGTTTGAAAAGTAATTCAAGGAGGTGTCCCAATGACTATTGATCCAGTTTGCAAGATGGAAGTGGAAGAGAGCAAGGCTGCAGCTACCTCCGAGTATAAGGGAAAGAAATATTACTTCTGCGCTGTCGGTTGCAAGAAGGCTTTCGACCAGAACCCTGAGAAGTACGTCACCGAGGGAAATAAGTAGATCTGCTGAGGAGGAAACCAAGGTGTGGAAGTGTACCAATTGTCATCATGTAGAATTTACCATTGATAAACCTGAGCATTGTCCGGTCTGTGGTGCCCGCAAAGAGAAGTTTAGGAAGGTGGTCTAGCTAGATGGACAAAAATTTGCTTAAAAGCTCGGATTGTATAAAGGGAGGTGTCTAATGGGTGAGTTTATAGAAGTTTCTAAAATAGATGAACTGAAAGACGGGGCAATGAAAGCAGTCAATGTAGCAGGGCGTGAGATCCTTCTAGTTAAGGTTGGGGATAAGTACCATGCTGCCAACAATCGCTGCCCTCATATGGGGGCAAGGCTCTCTGACGGTATCCTAGACGTAACGACTGTTACTTGTCCTCGGCATGGAGCTCAGTTTGACCTCAGTGATGGTCATGTCATCCGATGGGCCAACATGCCAGCTCCAATCTCGACGATTGGAAAGTTGATCAGGCGACCCAAGCCATTGAATACATATGTTGTGAAGCTAGAAGGAGAGAGCATTCTAGTAGAGATCTAGATCGCTTTACTACGGGTGATAGGTCCCTTATAGGAGGTCAATAGAAAATGAGGGTTTCTTGCAGTGCCAATGAAGTACAAGGACTCAGCCCTGAAGAGATAAAGGCTATCCTGAATAGCGATAAACATGGCGAGTACACCGTGTCATGCGACAACTGATTAATGGCATATGGGAACACCCAGCCCTGACTCACCATTTGAGCCAAGTAATAGGTTAGGAGGTATAAAATGAAGGGAAACTTTGAGGCAAAGCTTCAGGTCAACAAAGTATCCATCGAACTTAACCCGTTCGTTGAGGAGTTTCTAGCTCGGACTGTGGCTGGTGCAGGTTCTTCGTTGAAAGGAGCTGAGAATATACAGAGGCTGGAGCTTTATCTGGAACAAGGCGATATTAAGATCGTTGTCGATGGGAACGAACTTCCCCTCACTCCCTTTCCCAAGGACGTCATCACCAATACCCTAGTTGGTTTGGTCTCCTCACTAAAAGGGGTGGGCAAAATAGACAGTTTGCAGATTAGCGTTAAGGCAAAATGACACGGAGACGGCTTAAGCCTGAGTCATGCCGGGAATCTCCATTTGTGGGGGAATTGAGTGGATATCCCGAATACGGGACTTGAATGGAAGTGAATTTGTAGCGAGAACTGAGGTTATAGGAATTGTTGAGGCGATGGTTTGCTCCTGGATGCTGCCACCCTGTCGAAGCCAGCGGAGAGTAACACTAGATTGAAAATCCAGAATGCAGTTTCGCTGTTGAGTGGGGAGTTCTATGCCTAATCGGCTGATCAACGAGACTTCTCCCTATTTACTTCAACATGCGTATAACCCGGTGGATTGGTATTCATGGGCACCAGAGGCATTTGAAAAAGCTCAACAGGAAGACAAACCTATTTTCTTGTCTATCGGCTATTCAACCTGTCACTGGTGCCATGTAATGGCACATGAGTCATTTGAACACCCTGAAGTAGCCAGACTGATGAATGAAGTCTTTGTTTCCATTAAGGTAGATCGTGAAGAACGTCCTGATATAGATAATATCTACATGACTGTCTGTCAAATGATGACGGGCAGTGGAGGATGGCCTCTCAATATCATCATGACGCCAGATAAAAGACCTTTCTTTGCCGCCACTTATATTCCAAGGGAGGGACGATTTGGAATGATTGGTATGCTGGAGCTGCTCTCGCGCATTAAGGAGTTTTGGACAACACAGCGAAGCGAAGCGTTGAGTTTGTCCAATAGAATCACTACCACCCTCCAACGGGTGTCGCAGGATGCACCTGGTGAAGAACTAGATAGACCTACCCTGGAGCGCGCCTATGAGCAGCTTGCCAAACGCTTTGATGAGCGGCATGCTGGTTTTGGTGGTGCGCCGAAGTTTCCAACCCCGCACAATCTCCTCTTTTTGCTTCGTTACTGGAAGCGTACTGGCAATGAGAAAGCTTTGGATATGGTTGAAAAAACCCTCCAAGCGATGCGGCGAGGTGGCATTTATGACCACCTTGGGTTCGGTTTCCACCGCTATTCCACAGATTCTCAATGGCTTGTGCCTCACTTCGAAAAGATGCTTTACGATCAAGCTATGTTGGCTATGGCTTACACCGAGGCTTATCAAGCAACTAGAAAAGAGGATTATGGAAAAACAGCACGGGAGATTTTCACCTATGTTTTGCGAGAT
>Ga0209979_1000602_pt1 | contig 46646 bp, 56 predicted proteins | sample AnhtaG_FD_183114 | JGI IMG/M metagenome (GOLD analysis project Ga0209979, IMG submission 183114) | Deep subsurface microbial communities from Anholt, Denmark to uncover new lineages of life (NeLLi) - Anholt_01485 metaG (SPAdes) (version 2) | ecosystem: Environmental > Aquatic > Marine > Oceanic... | reverse complement strand
ATTTTATGAGCAAAACTTAAGTCTACGTTTCTGAACAGGGTTTCAAGGGTCTCGTGTTCATCTTGTCCCGTTAGGATTCACCTCCTAAGCTTGGACGTTACTCAATAAATACGAGATCCCAATTACACTAATTAATTTAGGGACAAGCCAGCGCGCTACCCTTTAACCCTTCGTGTTCTCTTATGTAATTATGAAAGATTTGGTAGCCCTTAAGAATTGGTGTATCCTTTGTCTTTAAGCCTCTCATGACTTTTTCTCTGTCTCTGATTTCTCCATTCAACCTCTCCATTTTGTTGTTGTTCATGTCACCTTTCAGTTTGATGTGTCTAACATGCTCGGTTCTTGGACCTCTCTTTGTCCAAAACTCTTTCTTATACGCATCGTGATAAGCTGGAAACCCATCAGTAATCAAGGTCATAGGCTTCTTTCCTTAAATATGAGAACGTTCTAATAAGCTATTTAGGTGCCTAAAATGAGACTTCAAAAACAGCTCTCACGGAAAGTAGGAAACAAAGAATATCCAAAATGGGTCATCACGATCCCTCCCAAGCAAATAAAGACATTGGGATGGACGGAAGGGGAGTTTCTTGAGAGCGAGATTAATGACCAAGAACTAGTCATCCAAAAAGAGGACATGAGCAAAAGACAAAAAAGGAAAGAAGCAGCGAAGAAAGCTTGGGATACCAGAAAGAAGAAAGGAAGATGAGAATCACTATGGAATTGAAAATGATCTCGGTCAAAGAGATTCAACCAAATCCATTTCAGCCAAGGGAAAGTTTTGAAAAGGAATCCTTGAGAGAACTTGCAGATTCAATAAAGGATGCCAAGATCGTTCAACCAATAATAGTGAGACAGCATGGCTTTAATTATCAGATAATTGCAGGAGAAAGACGATGGAGAGCCGCACAGATAGCAGGACTACATAAGATTCCCTGCATAGTTAAGGAAATAGATGAAGAAAGAGTCCTAATAGAGTCTCTTATTGAGAATTTGCACAGAAAAGATCTAACAGATCTTGAAAGAGAGAATGCTATCCACGAAATCTGGGAAAGTAGAGAAGATTCAGGATTCCAATATAAATCAGAACTTGCGAAGGCAATAGGAGTCTCTCCCATTAGAGTAGAGGATGACATTGAGGCATGGGAGGCAAGACACGAGAAGGGTATGCCCTTTTCCGTCTCAACAAGAACAATTGCGAGAACCAGAGGACTCGAAGCAGAAGTCAGAAAGGGCATTGTCGAAAAGGTCGCAGAAGGAGATCTCAAAGCTTCTGAAGTTGATGTCGTTGCAAAAATAATCAAGAAAGCGTCCGAACCTGTGAAGAAGGAGCTTTTGAAACCGAAGTCTCGCATAACTCCCAAGATGGCTGAAACTATAGTGACAAAACTACCCACTGAAAAAGAGCAGAAATTGATTGTTGATGAAATAAACCGATCAAGGCTTACGGAAGACGAGGTCGAAGATCGAGTCAGAGAGGTTCACCGTGCCAAAGAATTGGGCAAACCTCTTACGAAAGAGATGGTGGTTAGAGAAGGCACTGTCTATGTGGTAGGTGAATATGATTGCCCGCACTGCAAAAAACATTATCTGATAAAATGCAATGGGAAAAACGATTGGGTAGAACAAAACCACCGATCTACAAAGACTACAAAGATCGTATAGGTAGCATTGATGGCATTGTCGTTCCATTTAACAAAACTTCTCAAGACAAAGTCTATCCTCGCTTTTGGGAACTGAGATGCGCACACGCCTCTTCGGTTAATCGGCTATCGTGTAACGCCTTCGGTTAACGGGTTTGCTAAGTCATCGTTGTGGAAATAGCCGTGATCTCTTTTGTCTCAACGCTTCTAATGATCTCTATAACTTCATCAAATTTTAGGTCAGCGAGTGATTTGTCGGAATTTTTGAGGATATCGCTAGAGATTTGGCACACGATCTTCGTGATTATTGAAGTGGATTCCTCGATCAATGTTTGCCTTGACTCTTTCACAAGATCTATTTCAATGTCTTCGGCTACATCCCCTCTCTCGACTAACACTGTCAATGCTCGGCTATTCGACAGATAACCGTTTCTTCTTCTGAAATCTTCTATTTTCAATTCTGTTGTTCACGGAACTTGTATAGCTGAATATTCTGTTCTAAGCATTATTTTTTCCCGATACATACACTAGCCAAAACCTTCAAACCTTCTTCAACACTCGGCAATTCTTCAGAAAGATCATTTGTTGTTGTAGACCCCTCCCCCTATCAACAACAACACTTAAGCCCAACCGCTTAGCGTTCATTTTCACCGCTTCAACGCTGCATGTGATTTCAGTAGCTATAACTTGCCAATATTGCTTTTCTTTAACAAGTTCTCACCTTTGGCTTCTACTCCACATGCCTCTGCTAGTGTTTTTCCGTTCAATGCCATGTGCATCTTGAAAGCTGTGTTGGATTTATTGACTTTGAAGGAAATGATTATTAAATCTGTTACCTAGAGAATCTTTCATGACATCGCAAAGTGGCTGCTGTGTTTGGGTTACTGGTTTGCCTGGGAGCGGCAAATCCATCGTCTCCCAAGCCCTACACAAACTCCTCAAACAAAAAGGCATCCACGCCCAACTACTACCCTCAGACGCCCTACGCAAAGTATTAACTCCAAAACCCACCTATTCGCTTGAAGAACGCGACAAAGTCTACGCTACGCTTGTTTACATAGCCAAACTCCTAACCCAAAACAACGTAAACGTCATAATAGACGCAACAGGCAACCTGAGACGCTACAGAGAAAACGCGAGAAAACAAATCCCAAACTATATAGAAGCCTACCTAGAATGCCCCCTAAACTTCTGCATCCAACGCGAAACAAAACGACATAAAACATACCAAGCGCCAAAACAAATCTACACGCGAGCCCAAGAAGGCAAAGCCCCAACAGTCCCAGGCATAGGACAACCATACGAGCCGCCATTAAACCCAGAAATAACAATAAACACCACAAAACACACCCCAAAACAAGCCGCCCAAAAAATCCTCCAAAAAATACTAGAAAAACATGACTAACTCTTTCCTAACGACCCCTCAACACTCTCATTTTCTGGCTCCAAACATAGATTTCCACGCCAAAAATATGGGGAGCTATAAATTTAGACGACCATTCTCTTCCTAAGTTTTAGCTGGCATCCCTTGCAGAAACCGTCTATCTTGATAGGGTTTCCATGCAATAATCCCGCGCACATGAGGTCGATCGGTTCTGCGTGATGAGTGAGTCCTTGGTTGTGACCCAAACCGTGTGCAGCCACCTTTGCTACAGCATCCTCATCTGTCTCATACAAGGATACCATACCCACGTCGTTTGACACGTAATCGTGAACAATGTTGATTGTCCTCTTAAACCTGTCTACCTCAAACCTGTGATACACGACTATAACGGGATCATGAGTCATCGCCAACAAAAGATCCTCAGTCTTAAGTATATTCCTCATCTCCTTTATTTTCCTCAATAGATGAGAAAAAATGAAAGCTCCACAAACATCCTGCTTCGATCTAATTTTCAAGTCACACTTTACACTCATGTTACCGACGAAATTGACCCCTTCCCAAATGCCCCTTGGAAAGTAGCTAAAAGCCTTCCACATCATCTCAACCAAATCCTCCCTATTCCTAAACTCTTCATTAATCGTCAACATATCCAACGACTGCATGGACTCTGGCCCCACAGAAAAGGTAACAATCACATACCATAAAAATGTTGAGAACTGAAGTTTCATGTTTAAACTATTAACAAAAAATCGTTATCGAAGCTAAGCTTGGACATTAAGCACACTCTGACCTGACAGTGCCAAAAAACGCCAATGAATGAAAGCTAGAATGAGACCTAGTCTTCTTTCACTTCACCAAACATTGTACATCTTCAGAATCCTCAATGCATTAATCGTTGTAGAAACACTGTATTTCTCTCCATCCCCCGACGTCCATGCCCCATCCTGCCTCTGCAAATCAATCACTCTATCAATACACCTTCTCACTGTGGGGGTATCTTTAGAGATTCCAGCAGCATAGAAACACTCCAAGCACCAAATGAAATCCCCCGCCCCGTCTTCCAACCTGTCAAGATTTCTCTCTATCACCTCTAACGCCTTTTTCACAATTTCAGAACCAGCTCCCTCCAATTGTCCAAAAACTCCCACTGATATCCACGTTGAATGCAGGAAACCAAAAAACTTCCCTTGCTCATCCCGATTTTCAAGAAGAAACCGCGTTCCTTTTCTCACAGCCTCAGACTCCCTGTAACCAAGCTGAATCAAACAATCCAATATGCTTGCGGTCAACCACATCTTCGTCTTCAAATCTCCCGGCGTGTTCCAGAACGGTGGATTGTACTGATTTATGGCGTGATTTTCGTCCCAGCTTCCATCTTCATCCTGAACACTCATAAGGTAATCCAGTGTTTTCCTGCAAACCTCTGACTCAGCTAATCCCAACTCGATCATAAGACTCAAATTCACACATGTCTTATTCACGCTACTCAGCTTACCCTTCTCGTTGTCATAGGGAAAGCCTCCGTCACTTTTTTGGAGCCCCCTCAGATACCTCAGCGGAACCTCATCGTCTCTCTCTTTGCCAAGCAGATAATTCAACCTATACTTTTCCAGTTCCGCCCCATTTTCTTCAACGAAACTTATTGCTTTTTGAACATCCAATCTCTCAAAACACCTTGCATTATTTCCTCAGTTGTCGCTGTTCAAGATTTACTCTGTTATGTGCTTACTTGTGTAACTGTCGTCGTATTTCTTCAAGTGTCTTTTTCGCTTCTAAGGCTTGTTCAAAAAACCTAGCAAGCTTCTCACAGTTATAGTCAACGCAATAAGCACAGTTTTTGACACCCTTTTCAATTCCACATTTTCTTATTTCGCACACATCACAGTAACCAATGTGACGTCCGCCCGTAGACAAACAACCATCACAGTTTATTTCTTCAGGCTTTATTTCTCTGCTAAAAAGTTTCGACCAAGCTTCTGCAACATCTCTCCTTTTCGCATCATCATTTTCCTGCGTCGCTATGAAAGCCTTGCAATCCGTGCAAACCAATCCACAAAAAGCAACCATCCTCTCCATACAATAACCTCTTTTTAGCTAACATTTATTCATTCATTAACATATAAAGCTGATTAATGGCAACTATTTCTGAACTGAAAGAAAGACTAGCCTGTTTTTCGCCCTTTAGATTTAGCTAGCCACTCATCTTTTAGAATATCCATTATGATATCGTCACGATACTCCCCATCTATGAAACGAGCTTTCCTTCTTCTTCCAACCTCTTTAAAGCCAACGTTCAGATAGCACTTTTGTGCTCGCTTATTGAAGTCAAAAGTATCAAGTTCAACTCTATTAAGATTCAAAGTTCGGAAAGCAAAGTCAAGAACCAAGCTTGTCGATTCTTGCCCATAACCTTTCCCCCATTTCTTCGGATCATATATGCTGATTCCAAACGTGGCCGATCTGCTGGTCCAATCTATATCAAAAAGACCTGTCCCCCCATAAGCTTACCATCTGCAACAGTTTCGATTGCAAATGTGAATGCCTTCCTCTCTTGACGTTGTTTCCACGTGCTTCTAACCCATTCCTCTTCATCACTGCGACAAGCCGGACCTCTATCTGCACTTCCAAGGAGATTCCTCAGCTCCATGTTGTTCCAATGTCTCATAATCTCGTCTAGATCTGAAAGTTCAAAGCTACGCAAGCGAACTCTTTTGCCTTCAATCATCTTAGAGACCAGAAAACTGTAAACAAGCTTCTTTATATAAAGATTAGACGCGAATAATCACTACAAAAACCCAAAATTCGGCACACGCTGTCATATTCAGATTTCCACATAATGCTTATATTGCAAAAGATAATATCCCTGAAATGAATAGTCTCAAGACGCGTGCTGAAAGAGAGTGGTAAGAAACGACATTTACCTGGGATCCCATATACACATTAAATTTAGTGCTCTGCATCGCAATAGTGGTCTTAGGTTATTGGGGCTACAAGAAAAAAGAAGACAAAGTGCCTCTCTACATCGGTACAGCCTTCGGCATCTTCGGCATTTCACATCTTGCAACACTCCTAGGCCTCAAAGAAACCTTGACAGATGTTTTAATCATAATCAGAACGCTTGCTTATTTAACAGTCGTATTTGCCTTATACAAATGCACGAAAACTAGATAACCAGCCCAAAAGTTGCAAACAAACTTCTAACCATGAAACACCAAAAGCTCAATATTTTTAAATAATTAGCAAACAAATTCTCCACCTAGCTTGTGAAAACATGCCAGAACTACCAGAAATAACCGTAATCTCCAGACAAATGAACAAAGAAATCAGAGGAAAACGTATTTTAGACATAGAAGCCAAACAACCAAAAAACCTGAACATGCCAGTCGCCCAATTTGTGAAAACAGCCAAAAGCAAAGTCGTCACCAACGTTTCAAGCAAAGGAAAATGGATATTCATAAAACTAGAACCTGCCTACTACATGCTAATAAACCGCGGAATGAACGCAGACCTACTCTACTTCACTCCAAACCAAAAACCTCCAGAAAAATACCAGTTCAAACTAACATTTTCAGACAAAACAGGCTTTACTATACAATTTCAATGGTTCGGCTACATCCATCTCATCCCAGAAAAAGAACTAACCAAACATAAACTAACAGGCAGACTCGGAGTCTCACCAACAGACGAAAAATTTACACTGGAACGCTTTGAGAAATTGTTAGCCAACCGAAAAGCAAGAATAAAAAACTTCCTAATCAACCAGAAAAACATAGCAGGCATCGGAAACGTCTACGTACAAGACATCCTGTTCAAAGCCAAACTACATCCAAACCGAAAAATCTCGACCCTATCTGAAAAAGAAATAATCAACCTATACAACGCAATCCAAACCATACTAAACCGTAGCATCCAACTGGGCGGACTAGCCTACGAAAAGGACTTCTACAGACAAAAAGGCAAACTCGCTATAAACGAATTCCTCGTAGGCTACAAAACAGGAAAACCATGCCCCACATGCAAAACACCAATAATAAAAATGAAAACAGGAAGCACATCTTCATACATCTGCCCAAAATGCCAACCACTGAAACAACCCTAAACATCAAACAAGTTACCATAAAGAAAACCTATATTGGTAGGCTTTTCTCACCGTGCGTGGTGTTCTTGCAAAACTTATTTACATAAACCCTAAACTCCTATACGTGAACCACATGTACAAAATAATATTACAAGTCATCCAAGTCCCAGAACAATGCGCCGCAGGCTACAAAGTCGGCGACAAAATGGTCATAGAAGACCCGAAAATAGTGCTAAATGAATCAACCAACATCTGCCTATACGCATTAAGCGCTTTAACACCATATCTCATACCCCTGACAAGAGAACTTCCAAAAGATGACTGGATGAACCAAATAACCGAACTAAGCTGTTCAGACCCACACAACTCTGTCAAATTCAAAGTAACAAGAATAAAAACAACACACTAACAAAACCGCACCAGTCTGAGTTGCATCAACAAAATAGAATGGTAATGTTTATAACCTAATTTTCTCATTCCTACAAGACGCGAAGCGGAATAACAATGGGTCACAGAAAAAAACACGCACCAAAACGTGGTTCCCTTTCTTATTCACCTAGGAAACGCGCTAAAAACATACTGGCCAGAATCCGCTACTGGCCAAAAATAGAGACGGACACACCCACACTTCTAAGTTTTATAGGCTATAAAGCAGGCATGACCCACCTGTTTATAGTAGAAGACAGGAAACACTCACCAAACTACGGCAAAGAAGTAATCCGCTCAGCAACAATAATAGAAACACCACCCATGCTCATATGCGCCATAAGAGCCTACACAAAAAACCCATACGGTCTCCAAACCCTAACAGAAGCATGGATGAAAAAACCGCCAAAAGAACTCGAACGCATATTCACATTACCTGAAAACTTCAACACCGAAGATAACCTCAAAAAAATTGAAGAAAATCTGGAAAAAGTGACCAAAATACGCTTCATCGCAGTCACACAGCCGAAACAAGCCAGTGTCCCAAAGAAAAAGCCAGACGCGACAGAAATAGAAATCGGTGGAGGTACAATCCAGCAGCGATTCGAGTACGCAAAAACTCTGCTTGGAAAAACAATAACTACAGCAGACGTATTCAAAGAAGGCCAATATGTAGACGCAATAGCAGTAACAATTGGAAAAGGCTTCCAAGGACCAGTGAAACGCTGGGGAGTAAGATTACTCCAACGCAAGGCAAGAAAAACAAAAAGAGGCATAGCAACTCTAGGCCCATGGAAACCATCACATATAATGCACACCGTCCCAAGAGCAGGACAAATGGGATTCCACCAAAGGACAGAACTGAATAAACGTATCCTAAAACTCGGAACAGACGGAAAAGAAGTAACGCCAAAAGGCGGCTTCATAAGGTACGGCGTAATCCGTGGACCCTACATGATACTGGACGGAAGCATAGCCGGTCCGGAAAAACGATCAATAAAACTACGCTATCCAACACGCCCACCAAAACGTATACCAGAACAACCGCCGCAAATCACATACGTATCGCTGGAATCGCCACAAGGAAAATAACGGTGAAAAACCATGGTCGAAACCAAAAAAATCTTTGACCTCACGGGAACTCCCATCGGAAAAATAAAACTCCCGAAAATATTTGATACACCCTTAAGACCAGACGTCATAAAACGAGCAGTCCTAGCAATACAATCCCGCAGATTCCAACCCCAAGGCAGAAATCCCATGGCTGGAAAAAGAACAACAGCAGAATCCAGAGGCGTAGGCCTAGGCATATCGAGAATGCCGAGAACTAAGGGACCAAGCCAGAGAGCAGCCCTTGCCCCTGGAACAGTGGGCGGAAGATCAGCTCATCCACCTGTTTCAGGAAAAAACATTGAAAAAAGAATTCCGAAAAAAGAGAAACGACTAGCTCTATTTTCTGCAATAGCTGCTACATCCTCCAGAAAAACCGTTGTTGCTCGTGGTCACCATGTTGAAGATGTACGGCAAATTCCTCCAGTAGTTACTAGTGAACTGGAGAAGTTAAAGAAGACAAAGGACGTCGAAGAAATCCTCATAAACTTGGGAGCATTGTCAGATATTTACAGAGTGAAACAAAGCAGAAAAATCCGAGCTGGAAAGGGTAAACTTAGAGGCAGAAAAATAAAACAGGCCGTAGGTCCCCTGATAGTTGTTGCCGAAAACAAGGGCATCGTGAAGGCAGCAAGGAACATACCAGGCGTAGATATCGTGACTGTTAACAACTTGAACGCTGAGATTTTAGCCCCTGGCACACACGCTGGCAGGCTTACAATTTGGACGACCAGCGCAGTTGAAAAATTGAATGAACTTTACGGTGAAGGTGAGAAGGCATAATGGACCCCTACGAAGTTATACTATATCCCTTAATGACGGAATCCGCAAGCGTAATGATTGAAAAAGAAAATAAACTAGTCTTCGTAGTCAACCTTAAAGCAGCTAAAAAAGATGTCAAAAGAGCAGTTGAAGAGCTTTATGAAGTAGAAGTTGAAAGAGTCAACGTTCTCATCACACCAAAAGGTGAGAAGAAAGCCTTCGTCAAGCTTCACCCCGATTACAAAGCAGCGGATGTCGCAATCAAACTTGGAATATTGTAAAACTTATGAGGTGAAATGGGTAATGGGAAAGAGAATTCGTGTTCAGAGACGAGGAAGAGGCGGATCAACATTTAGGGCTTCAACTCATAAAAGAGTTGCTCCGTCACAATATCCATTGTTGGAAGCAAATGAGTATTTTGAAACAACAACAGAAGGAGTTATCGAAGGCTTAATCCACGACCCAGGACGTGGAACACCCCTTGCACTTATAAAATTCAAGAATGGAAAAACATGCTACACAGTTGTTCCCGAAGGGGTTCACACAAGCCAACAAATACAGATGGGCGGAAAAGCCCCAGTCGATGTAGGGAACATCATTCCAGTGGGCAAAATCCCAGAAGGCACCATAATGTGCAACCTAGAACTTCATCCGGGAGACGGTGGAAAAATCGCGAAGTCTTCTGGAGCATACGCAACAGTCGTAGGGCACACACCCCAAGGAACAATGATAAAACTTCCATCAGGAAAAACCAAATATTTAAATGATTATTGCAGGGCAACGATTGGTGTAGTTTCTGGTGCAGGCAGAACAGAGAAACCCTTCCTGAAAGCTGGTGCAAAATTTCACTTAAAGAAAGCGAAAGGACATAAATATCCAAGAACTCGTGGAAGAGCCATGATTGCAGCTGTGCATCCATATGGTAGCAGCAAAAAAAGTGCACGAAAAGTCACCACTGTCTCCCGTCATGCTCCTCCAGGACAGAAAGTTGGATTAATAGCCGCTAGGGGTGCTGGACAAAAGAAGAGGAGAAGGAAGTAGGAATATTGCCCAGAAGGTTTATAGCATTTAAACGTCAAAAATAGGTTGAGAAAAAATGCCGAAGAAATTTGCATATCGTGGATTTGCGCTTGATCAACTGCAAGGTATGTCAATGGACGAGTTTATCAACTTGCTTCCGTCAAGGCAAAGGAGAAGTCTTCATCGGGGTTTAACACCAGAACAGAGGATGCTGCTTGAAAAAATAAGGAAGACAAAAGAGGCTATTAGAAAAGGAAGCAGCATGGCAATTAAAACCCATATACGCGACATGATTGTCCTACCCGAAATGGTTGGCCTCACAATTCTCGTTCACAACGGCAAAGAATTCGTTTCGGTGGAGATAAAACCAGAGATGATTGGACACTACCTAGGCGAATTCGCAATAACCAACAGACCTGTGAAGCACGGAACCCCCGGAATTGGTGCATCGCGTTCTTCAATGTATGTTCCGTTGAGGTAAGAGAGCGAGAAAACCGTTTTAAGCGGTATAATCCAGCTTTGAAGGCATCTTTTCTGACGGCTTTTCAACTGGGATTTTAGGTAAAGGAATTGGCGGCGGAATATTCATTGTTCTGGATATTAACACAGATTCCACAAAGACAACGTTGGAAATTGACTGCACTATAACTGGCGGCGGAGGTTTCTTTTCCTTGTAGTCTTTGTGAATCTTGTCAATCTCATCTTTGTTTCCCGTCACGAACGCTCTTCCCTTCATACTTATCTGGGCTATGGAAGGGTTGTAATTAACTGTCAACACAAAAGGTACCTCCAAAAAATCTTCTTTTTTTCTTTCCACCGCAACCAGATTAAGATTCGTGTTTATCTTAATTGGCGGTATAGGCTTTAGAGCATCCCAAAATCTTTCCGCAGAAACGTTTGTTATTGAAACGTTTACCCTAATCATTTTAACCATCAATTATCATTACAACAAGTGATTTAAAGGTGTTTACTTCGTGTCTTCGGAAATTTGCTTGTAACGTGTAAAGCCACAATGTCCACAAGTATATCTGTCACCATGGTCAGCCGTGAAATATCCTGGTCCGCATCGTTCACATGTCGGTCTCAGCCTTACGATCTGATTATTTTCTATTTTGTAGAGAGAAAAAATTCCTTTCTCCTCTTTCTTTCTTTTCTCAGTCTTCCCTTTTTTTTTCTTTTCTCTAGGTTTTTCCTCCACGTTTTCTGACATATTCTATTCCTTCTCTTCCTTTGTGTCTGCTGGTTTTTCAGGTGGTACATTCCTTTTAATAATATACTCTGGCTCAACAAGTCTCGCTTGATCTATAGAGTCATAAACATTTGCTAATCCAACAGCTACGTGTTTGCCAGTTTTAGTCTTGAATTTTTTAACAAACACGAAATCCGCCTTCACTTTTAAGGCATTGGCAACGGCATTTCTGACTTCCAGCCGTGGTGGTGTGCTGCCCATTTGCTCATGTTTTACTCTAAAGTGTAGTTCTCTCCGTTTTAGCAATGGATTTTCTTTCTCTGATATTATTTCGATTTCCATGGCTTTTCCTCGGATATGATGTTGACTTGATACGTTTCCTCTCTATTTAGCTTTTCGAAAAATTTCCATAGCTTTTAAAACGTCACTCACTTCTTTCTTTTTCTGCTTCGTAACCTTGACCACAACTATTCCTTCAAGTGGCTGGCCATACACAACAAAAGAATTCTCTGGCGCATACAGAACAGCAGCAAGTGTAAGCAAGTCCTCCTCCCCATCTACAACGATTTTGACACAACGGTTATGCTCTAATACTTCTTGAATTGTTGCGAGTGCTTCCTCCGTTATTGTTGCGGGAGGATTTTTAACGTAAAGAGTCTCGTCTGCTGCGAGTGCGATAGGCTGTATTCTCTTTCTCATAACTTTGTTATCCACAATGCATAACTTGAGGAACATGTTGCTTTTTGTAAGGTTTTCTGAAACGCTGTCCCCTACAGAAATTATCATAGGCGGATTTTCTTTCTCCACCAGATCCTTGAGTTTCTTCATTGTTTCGTCGAATGAACCTCGAATAAGTGTGCCGATTGGTTTCTTGAGTTTTTTACGTAGTTCTGGTGTAAGTCTGTACCTAGTAGCCATCTCACCTAACCTTTAACGCGTAACGTCCTTTCTTTTTGATGTTCATGACTTTCGCTATGGCTGAGTCTTCTGGGTTAAATATTATGAGCAATCCGCTGAAGTCGTCGCTTAGAGTCGGTGTTTTACATCTGGGGCAGACGTTTCCAGTAGCTATAACGTGGCATGTTGAACAAGCTTTTTCATTCATTCGATGCACCTTTCTTCCGGGGTTCTCCCTTTGACGGCTTTTCCTCCACAGCTTCCCTTATTTTTTGCACTTTATGCTCAATCCATTCCAGCTTGCCAAGGAAAGGCTGCCTAGCTGTTACGCCGATTTTTCCAGAGCTTCCAGCTTTACCGAGTGAAACGGCTGTTATTCGAGCGCGGACCTGATCTCCACTGGTCAGTTTCCTTTTCGTTTCTTTCCCTATCAAAACGCCTTGCCTTTCATCATATGAGATGAAATCATCCATAAGCTGCGAAACATGGAGTAAAGCATCAACGGGGCCTATACGTACAAAGGCTCCGAAGTCAGCAATCTCCACAACCTCTCCTTCGACTACTTCTTGAATTTTAGGGTGGTACGTCAGCAAAGAAAAGCTCACCTTATGGTAGGCAGCTCCATCTCCAGGAATTATTTTGCCAACTGGGCTTACTTTCACGTCTGTTACGGCTATAACATAGCCCAATTCCTCGTCAACCATTCCCTCGTATTTTGCCTTAACCTGTTGAAATCCCACGTCGTCTAAAGGATTACCAAAGGTTTCAGGTGGGATGCGAATTGTATCCTCAAGGGTTACAAGTTTAAACAAAAGGTTATGTCCTCCCGTCAATTCCTAAGCGTGATTTTTGTCTCACATAAATGACTGGCACATTTATATTTCTTAGCCTTTTCCTAAGCTCTCTATCATTTGTGAACACTGGGCTCTTCCATTCACGTGCTACTTGAAAGATGGTATCGTCCGGAGAGGAACCGGCAATCTTTTCATCTAATTCAACTAACTTGCATTTTTCCGCCATTTTCAAGGCGTAGGAAGCGTTTTTCCGCATTTTCGGTGAACCATTTTCCGCCAGGTTTTCAAGTTCACGTCGGATTGGCGAAAGCAAAATTAACTCAAATTTCATGTTTAAGAGCTTTTCTAATTCCTCGAAAATATCGATTTTAAACTGGAGTGGAACAAACAAAGCGTTCGAGTCCAAAATTACCTTTAGAGGTTCCTTTATGGGTTTAGATTCTGGTGACATGTCACTTTATCATTCCATACCCTATTAGTCTCCATCTACCCGCCATTTTTCTGCTTATTGCAACTCTGGAGCCTGTTTGTGCACAAACTGGTCTCGTAAGCTGAACTTTGACAGCGTTTTTCTCTGTGGAGGTGACTTTCCCAACGGTTATTGCTGAGCCTACATGTAGAAGCAATGTCTCGCTCATATTTATTTTCTCAATCTTCACAAGTTCTTTTGTTCCTACGGCTCGCTCAAGAATTTGTGTTTCTAAGGTTAATTCCGAGAGCGTTGGGGGAAGCTCGTTTTTTCTTCCTGCCACGTTGCCTGTTAGTCCATCTGCTTTTGAGAATGAGGGGTCTAAAAGTGTTCCTACTCCAACTAATCCGCCGCAATGAGCTTTCTTCACATTTTTTCCTCCTACGTGTAAGCTAGTGATCTCGCTTGTTAGGGGGTTATAGACTTTTTTTCCTTCCTTTTCTGTACTGATTCCTGGGCGAATCTCTATTTCGTGTCCAACCGCGAATTTGCCCTGCAGTATTGTGCCTCCAATGACTCCTCCTTCCAGCTTCTCAACTGGAGTGCCCGGCTTATTGACATCGAAGGAGCGAACCACATACATCAATGGAGGTTTTGTTTCATTCCTCTTCGGCGTAGGAATAAACTCCTCCATAGCTTGAATGAGAACATCCATGTTCACTGCTCGTTGTGCCGAAACAGGAATTATGGGAGCGTTTTCGGCAATTGTTCCCTTAACAAAGTTCTCGATTTCTTCATAACTTTCGCGTGCTCTTGCCTCATCAACAATGTCAATCTTGTTTTGCACGATAACGATGTTTTTTATGCCAACTATTTCAGTTGCTGCTAAATGCTCTCTTGTCTGTGGCTGAGGACACGGCTCGTCTGCTGCTATTACAAGTATTGCTCCGTCCATTATTGCTGCTCCTGAGAGCATTGTCGCCATTAACGCTTCATGACCTGGTGCATCCACAAAACTGGCTGCACGAATAAAGGTTGCTTTTGAACCGCAGTGAGGACAAACTGGTTTTGTCGAATAGTTACTTGGCGGTTCGCATTTTGGACATTTATAAATAGGCATGTCCGCATAGCCCAACCGTATTGTTATGCCTCTTTTCAGCTCCTCACTGTGCCTTGCCGCCCAAATACCTGTCAATGCTTGAACTAATGTTGTTTTGCCATGGTCAACATGACCTATAGTACCAACGTTAACTTCGGGTTCGTGAGCTAAGGTCACACGTTTTTTAGGCATTTACATCACTTATCTTCGATTATGAAATTCCATGGTCGGATAGAAGTATAACTTTTGAGATGCTCACTTATACCTTTTGCTCTATATATAAGGGAGTGTAAGACTTTACGAAGAGGCTCTTCGTGCGTTTATGCGCGCGCGCCACACAATACCAACAAGCACGGAACTACACATGTGACGCGAAAGATACGTTAAGTTGTTTGTGGTAGCATGAGAAACGGTTGGTAAAAGGTTTTTAGGTTCTGCGCGCTCCTCACTCATGTGATTCGCTAACAAAAAGAAGGGGGAAGAAAAAGCATGAGCATAAGAAAGGTTTCATTGGTAATCATTGGTGCAATATTGTCAGTTACTGGAACGTATGTTGGTTATATCGGATGGCAAGAAAGAATAGACGCAATAAATGCTATGAGAGGCGAATTAGCTTCACCTTATCCAGTTGATATTTCAGAACCATTTAACGTCTCCATCGGCGCACTAGGGACATCATACAGCTATGCGGAGCTTGAAAGTGGAATTGATCTGACAAAACTTGTGAATATTCAAGTGGGCAATCAGACAATAGGTTTTCCAGTCAGTATCAATTTTGATGACAATAAACTTTCTGTGTCCGCTCTTATTAAGAATGCTAATAATGAAACTCTTGCACAGATTGAAGACAATGAATGGAAGAGTCTAAGCCCTGACAACATGCTAATCTGGGACAGAAACTACAACTCATATGCTTTTGAAGTTCTGGATCCTAACCAATTACCTGCTATTCAAGTATTTATGGGTCAGAAGAATACAATTTCGTTCGGCTTTAGTCTTTATACACAAGGAACCCCAATTTTCTTCACAGTGACTAAAGGAACCTATATGTACCCATCGCCTGAACAAATTCAGGAAATAAAAAACGCTACATTGTTTAAATATCCAAGTTCAAAATACCCAAACGAATTGACAAATTCCACTGGCTACCCATCAAGCGACCTTTTGGCTAGATCAACTTTGGTGATGGTCATAGGTGGTATTCTTGGAGTATCAGGGTTAATCGCAATCGGGGTTGTCGGTATTAATGATAATAAAAAGCGTAGAAGAAACAAGCAAAAAGGGCGCGCAAAGACAGCCAAGAAAGCCAGCCCAAAACAAAAAACACCTAAACAAGCACCACTATAACACAACTTACAACGGATGCGATGAAAGCGCGCGCTAAGAGATGTACTCATGTGTCCGTATCTTTTCTTTTTGTTTGAGAAGTTTCTTATAGAGCTGATTTATCTCGCTTGCCAACTGTGTCAATGTAGATCGCACCCCCATGCGAAGCCCAGCGTAGAAATAGAAATGATCCTTCATCCAATGGATTACTAGGTGAACATTAGTTTCTAGTTTTTCGGTTTGCTTTCCCTGAGACTCGCATATTATACAATAGTAGCTTCCATCAGGGCGTTTCATCATGTTTAGAACATGACCTAGTTCTTGAACAGCCTGAAGTATCTCTTTCATGATCTCCTCTTTCTTAGTCATTATGAAGTCACAGCTCCCTTTTTGTGAGTGTGCGATAGATAATAGATGTGTCTCGCTGTCCCTCGCTCCGTGATACTATATTGATACTGTGGTCTGTTGAAAGCCCCAGTTCTGAAAGGCCAACGATCCACTAAGCCTTGTCTCCGCAATTTCAATAGAACCATACCCGCATTGGGAATCTCTATGTTTAAATCCTTGGCTACATCTTTAGTTGTGACTGTTTCGACAGATCGCAAATAGGATAAGACTTCTCTTTTGAGTTGATTGTAATCGCGTGGTTTGTTTTCCATTGTTTCTCACAATAATTGGTCTGTCTCTTACAGTATTTAAGCCCTAAGCAATGACCGTTGTTTTCCATAAGGATACCATGAACTCTTCGTAAGAAACACAAAAACCACATGAAAACCGCTTCTAGCAATCCTCCATTAATTGCATAGCACTTAATTACTACATTATTATGTGCAGATAATACAAGTTATGCGAAACGGCTAAACCATAGCTTTCAACGTGTTTTTCATGGGGTTTGAACCCTCTTTAACGTCTATTTCATGGTGAAAATAGTTTTCAAAAAAAAACTTACAACCGTTATATAGTATGGCAAAGAATATTTTATGGTGAAGTTGAAATGTCATTAGATGAAGTAGTTGTCCTAAGAGTTTCGAAACGACAAAAACAACTCTTAGAAAGCATCGCTCTCGAAAATGGCGTTAATTCGAGTGCCTTATGTCGAAATACGATAGCTTTATGCCTCATGCCTATCGAAGAACCATTACAGTTAGAACGAATCATATCGCGTATCAAGAGGGAGCGAGAAGAACTGTTGTATCAGGGCAATAAGCGACCTAGACGAAAGAGGGCAAGGGATAATGGTTCGGAAGAAAACACAAGCTCAAGCTGAAGCTACCGTAAGCTCTGAAACAAGCAGCTTAGAAGCTCAAAAACAAACAGCTCGTGAACTGCTCGAACAAGATACTCCAGAAGATATGATAGTCAAGCAAACAGGGCTTAGTCCTATGGTCATAAGAGGTTTGAAGAGTGGTTTAACAAGGGCTCGAAAGCGTTCAGCTACTGTTCAAAATCAAGTTCAAACTGTTCAATCAGTTGAAGCTGAAGCTAACAAGCCAGCTCAAGCTGAAGCTTCTAACATACCACAAGCTGACGGAGAGGGCGTAGAGCTACCTTACCGCTCCGCTTCACCTCGGAGTATCATTGTGGAATCTATGCCTTCTCCATCTTCTCCCAATCAAACAATAGCAAACCCTTCATATGACGAAACATCGCTCCCTTCTGCGCCTCTTCACGATGGGACCTTTACGCTTAGCTACGAAGAGGTTCAACGATTGAAGGATATGGTTCCGAAAGGGGCAAAACAGGACCTATGGGATGATACGCTTAGAAATATTCAAGAAAGAAAACGCCTTGAGCGAGAGAGAATGTCCAGGCATAACGGACATGGCAGCGAGGTCCAAGCTGGCCGTGCTTATCCAAGTGACGAATTAGAACATGAAATTGCGATGACGTTGAAACAGGAGCGCGGTTTAGCAGCTATTGACAGCCTTCGACGGAGAAAGCAAGAACCTGCAGACGCTGGAAATCTTACGAAACAAGCTTTTGACATGGCAAAACTAATCCTAAGTCTTCAGCAACAAGGACAATCACCAAGCCAAATAGACCAAGCGGTACAAGCCTTAACATTGAGTTATCTGAAAAACCCCCCCTCTCCAACTGGAGCCGTTAATGCACAAGCCATTCAGTTAGAAGCTCTAAAACAGACGGGAGAGTTAGAGAGAGACAAACTTATGTTTGAAGTCAAAAAATGGGAGTATCAGCAACAAAGCGGAGATAAGACACTCGAAGCAATAAAAGGCATCCTCTCAGGACCAATCGGCGAAACCATTAAAATGCTCGGCGGAAGTGCAGCCGAGAGAGTCAGACCTAAGACTCAAGGCGAACCACAACCAAAACTGGTTCAAATAGGATGCCCACGTTGCGGAGCCAAATTCTTAGCGAATCCAGAATTACCGACCATTCAATGCGCTCAATGTGGATCAACATTGTCGAAAGAGCAACCCCAAGAACTTAAACCGCTCATTAGAGAAATTCCTCAAGAACCCGCAATCAAGCAAATTGAAACGAAGCCTGCGGAGGTGGATAAACAAAATGAGTAAAATATTGGTTTTCGGTATTGCAGGCATTGGAGCAGCAGCCGTCACGTTTGCAGACCATGAAAACATCTTTGGAAATAACCCGCTAAAAAAATGGTGGTGGGAACGAATTTGGCCGACAACGCCTACAACCGCATTAGGTCGCACGGGAGCTAAACTGATGGAACAAGAATGGGTAATTCAAAAAGCAAAAGACCAATACAATCTGGAGCAGAGAATGTTGGCAGCCGAAAAAGCCAGGCAAGATCGCATAGTTAGGGAGTCGGTCAAATATCGAGTAACTGGTTGAGAGACTAGATGAGTGAAAACGAATTAGCACAAGCAATAAGAGAACTGAAAGAACAGATCAAAACCTCAACGAAAATCTACTGTGGTCTCTGGATTATGATGTCTATTCCGTTATGGTGTCTCGTAGGAAAAATTGCGGAGTTATGGTAAATTGTCAGAACCAAATATGGCCCAAAACATAGGGTTATCTTTACCGTTTTCGCCACGTTGGGTCTATAGACCCTATAATGTCGGCTCTTTTGTTTTGCCTCCGGGAACATCAAGAAAAATCTGCGAAATTAGAAAAAATGGTTATGTGCTTCTTGCGGGATGTTCGCTTGACGATTTGTTGGTTGAGGCACATCTTGAACTTGAGACTGGCGAGGATTTATATGAAGCCGCCTTTAATACTGGTATGCTCCTAGCGGGGGGCTTAACTAGACCGCAATGCCAGGGCTGGTGGGTTTCAAACAATTTGCCCTTGGTTCCATTATTCGTTGTGCAGTTTACACCAGCGCAATGGTACCCGTTCTACCGAATGTTTCGTTTTAGCATCCAGAACCCCGCGACTAACCCTAGAAGTGCAACCATAAACCAAGTCAATGTTTTAGCGATTGAGTTTAAGGAGCCAACGTAATGTCAAAATGTCGTGTCTGTGGGAGACATATCACGCGAAGCAACAAAGAAGGCTTATGCAGTAATTGTACTTTTTCTGAGGGAGTCATACACATACTTAACATGGAAGACTGGAAATGGAAAAGAGAAGTTCGGGAGATAAAATGTTAGTTTTGGTGTATGGGAATGGTTGTAGCCATCCCCAAATTCGTGTTTGGAGCTTTCGCAACGAGTTTATACACCATATTGCTCTCGGAGGTGAAGCCGATAGCACATAATAACTCCTCTTCTAAAGATAAAAAGTTTTTGGATGAGGCTGAGATTCTTCGTAAGGCTTTACCTTATCCGGCTTTCGACATTTCTAAGGTAGCTAAACAAACTGTTTTTACAACTAAGCCTAAAACACGAAGGCATCTTAGATGTAGAATAAGCGGAAATAGAGCCAAGGCTTTCATGGAGCATTTATGGCGAAAGAACTTTAAGAGCTGTCATTACAAAGCGTTATGGATTCAGTTTGTTCAATATTTTGAAACTAACGATCCTAGAGTCGTTTGCAAGTATATTGGAAGACCCAAGTTTGTTTCTAATTATTATCGAGAATCAATTAAAAAGAACCGTCTTAGCGGAAGAGTCCACAAAATTGAAAGTCGTGATCGTAGAACTTTAGAAGGCAAAGCTGGATTAATGGAAGTTCTAGGGTATCTGAGCTTAGACCAAAAAACTGGCTCTTGTAAGCTACACCATGAACTTATGCCATACTTCACGAAACAGAGTAGCCTTAAAGATGTTGATTTTTCGCGCCCTTTTTTCCCTCAGAAGAATGACCATGTAAGTCAGGAAGTTTCCAAACTTAATTTGTGTGTGTCACTAGGTGCAGAGGCATCTAAGCAACAACACGTTGAAAATAGTTCTGCAAGTATGGAGATAGAGGAGAAGAAAGAAGAAGAAGAAGAATGTAACAGCACACACAAATCTGGCAATCCTAGAGTTAAACTTGATGGAGATTCTTTATCTAACACGGAAACAGATGGCGGTTCTTTATCTAACACAAGCGAGTTTGAGGTTTCCGTCTTAAAACTGAATGGTCAAGGACACTATGCTTATCATTGTGGTGACTGTGGAACTCCCATCAAAAAGAACAAAACCATGCTCTGCAGACATTGTAATGGCAAAAGACACGCTCGACTAATTCAGAGAAAGAGAGCAAATAAGTTTCTGTTAGATAAAGAGTTTTTAATGAAGGGAGTATGTCCTAAATGCCATCGAAAAGGCAGCCTTCATAAGAGATGGGTAACGAATGGCATCACTAAGAAGCGATACACAGCCTATTATTTTGGTCACTATGATCCAGAAAAGCAAAATGTCAAGTGGTGCTATATCCCGAAACGTATAGCTGAACCTATACTGTCTTTATCTAACAGCTCACGAAGAGTAATAGGATCTTCGTAAATTCTACTCTTATGTCGGGCCTATGTCAAAATCGAGAATATTGTCTAAACGCTGTTGTTTCATCTTTTGCTTTTCCAAGCGTTTTCGTTGGTTCATGAAAGTGTCTATGGAAACATCTCCTTAAAAGAGGTTCGCCAAGTAGGTCTATTTGGTTAAAAAGAGTGTGAGTGCGAAGGGAGTTTAAAAAACTCCCAAAGCCTTAGGCGAGTATCTCAATCTTAGGGGGCATGATCTCAACAGCCCTCCAGATTAGAGACATTGGAGAAAGTGTTTTGCGCTTGTGGTGTCTTTCTTTTTGGTCGAATATCGCTTTGCATATTTTTCTATTTCTCCAAATTTTTAGCAACAAAAAACCTTCACTTGTCGACTTTCGCCACATATGTGGCTGGAAGAGATCAACAAGCACGATTATTGTTGTTGGTTTAATCTATGGCGAAAGAACATAAAAGCTTTACGAAAGAAAAAAGAAGGGCAGAAGGGTGTTAATTGCCTATTTTTATGCGTAATTTTGCTCTTCGCAGAATGGCATCAAGAGGTTTTAACAGTTCTGTTTCTTCGTCGTTTTCTGGAATGATGTGAACTACAATTTCCATCACACACACCACAAGTCTAACGGATATATGGCAAACGCTTATATGATTTGCTATTGTCGGATGAAAACCGATAAGATATAAAAGATTAAGCAAGCAATGTAGGGGATATGCCCCGACAGAAAGTAACTGTTACGGTTGATAAACAAATTGTGGAATGGCTTGATAGGGAAGTGTCTAAAAGAAGATTCCGTAACAGAAGTCACGGTTTTGAATATGCGTTAGCCAAATTGAAAGAAAAAAGGGAGGAATAATTAGCGTTCTTCTTTTATTGCTTTCTTGCCTTTGTCTGTGACCTTCCACTTGGAAGCGTAGTCCACTTCTAACTGACCTTCTACACCTTTTGCCTTTAATATTCTCTCTATTGACTCGTTTATTCGCTGATCTAAATTACCGTTATACTCGGTTAATCTCTCTTGCACACGCTTTTCTATTTCTTCTGGTCTTACTTTTTCTCTTAATTCAACTAATTCTTTTTCCATTCGCCTGATTCGGCTTGCTCCTATCCGTGTGAAATTGGCTTTCAGATACTCTGACAAAACAAAATCTATGTCGTGATAATCAAAATAAGAGCCTCTGGATGCTCCGAGTTTATGCCCCATTAATGCTTCTGCAATGTCTGGGTCAATGCCACTACTGTATAGTGTTTTTCTGAACGATTTTCTTAAACAATGTGTCCAAATTGTGTCTGATCCTATGCCTATTTGTTTTGCTGCATTTTTGATAAGTTCTAGTACATTTTCGGGTTTCAATGGTTTTCCGTTTTGTTCTTTTACGTTTCCATGAGTGACGAAAACCGCATCTGAATCTTTAGGTATCCATCCGTTCTTGATTCTTTCGTCAAAATATTCTTTTAATGCTGTCTGAGCTTCCGTCCCTAAGAATGCATAGTAATAGTTTACTGCATAACTGCTTAGTTTCGTGTCTTGGGCCACGTCATAAACGCCACGTCCTCTTTCAGCAACCACTTTTATTGGCATCGCTCCATTATTGCCTAAAATTTGGTTCTGGAAGATTCCATAAGTGAAACTGCACAAGGCATTAACTCTTAATCCTGATTCCCATAGACATAGGATTATCGCTTTTCCCCTTTTCTTAGGTAATGGGCCTTTGTTCGGGTAACTGTCAACCATTCGGTAAATGTCTTCACGTGTTGGTATGTATTCCTTAGTTATTTTCTTTGCAACTTGTTTAAGCAAGACTTTTTTTTCTGTTCCATTGAAATAGATCTCTCTGTCGTTCAGCTCCAGAAATCTTCTAACAATATAGAATACTTTTCTACCTGCTGCAAAACTGCCTTTCTGTCGTTTGTGAAGAACAGCTTTTTTGATACACGCCTTAAGCTCTCTGTCGGGTAATGCCAGGGCTTCTTTTGGGCTTAAGCTGTTTATGTCTAAGAAAAATTTTAGTTGGTACAGTTGACCAGGTCTTGATCTTGGTGTAAAGCCCTGAGCTAACATTTGAACACTATCAGCTTTCAGTAATGGCGAATAGCTGTGTTCTCCAGAAGCAAACCGTCCATGTTTTGATCTTTCTCTTTTTTCCACATCGCACACTCTTCAGAGTTATAGAGCGTGTTCGACTACTTAAAACTTCTGTTACTTTGGGTTGTTAATCCATGTTTTCAACGTTTACCTCAGGTTGCCTTGATAAAGCCTTGCTTTTTTTCTTGCTCATTTTGTTTTCCCATGAACGTTTACAAGTTGTTAAAAGGATTAAATTGCGTGAGTTAATAAATTTTAAGTCTTAATCTCAGCTTCTTTTTTAGGTGTTTTTTCTTTCGTCTTTTTCTCTTCTTTAGCTTTTTTTGGTTTCTCTATTATTTTCATGTTAATTTGCACTATTTCGTCTGTTATTACGTTACCACGAACCATTTTTCTCCTCCTTTGTCCCTCATCTTTTGGGTTAAAGCCCACTCCTCCGCCTAGTATGATTTTTCTACGGACACCACCGTGAACGCTCGGTCTCATTGGAAATCCATCTTTGTCAGAGCCCCCAGTTATCTGCACCTTATGTCCTGATAAACCCACTATTGCCCCGTCTAGTGCTTCACCTACTCTTCTTCCAATCAACGGGACGGTGCGAGTTTCCTCCAGTTCAACAGTTTTTGAAGTTCCCAAATCAGGATCTGAAATGATTATTTTGAACTTAGCCAATTGCAAACTCTCCAGTAATGTTATGAAAGCTGGGCATCTGTCTATTAAGGGTTTATGAAAATTTCGTGGTGAACGGCTACTCTACGTGTACTCTGAACAAGTCTATGTCTTCCCGCATTTCAGGCGTTAATTTGAGGAGTTCCCTTACGGCACGTTCAACATCCTTGGATTGTGTCACATACCTTCCAACAATGAGTATGTCTGCACCCTTTTCTAAGGCTTCCTTCGCGGTTTCCGGCACTATCCCGCCTGCTACAGCGATAAGAAACCGCTTGTCTTCGAAGGTTCGCCTCAGTTCTTGAATAAGTTCTAAGCCAAGGGTTCTTCCAGTTTCTTGATCTATTCCTCTGTGTAAAACTACTATGTCGGGGAATTCCTTAAGTGTCCTGAGTTTTTTGATTGGATCTTGTACGTTTAGCATGTCTACTGCGGCGTATATTCCCAGTCTTTTTGCTTCATGGATGAAGGCGTTTAATGTTTCAACGGGTGCCAATCCAGCAGCAACTACTGCATCTGCTGTTTCCTCGTAAGCTAAGTCAGCTTCAACTTTGCCAACATCTAAAGTTTTTAGGTCTGCAACGAAGAATACGTCTCTGGCAATTTCTCTTAGTTCACTTATCACTTTTGTTCCATACCTTTTTATGAGAGGCGTGCCGAGTTCCAATATTATTCTGTCGCTTCTCGGAAGCGAGGCTATGATCTTCTTATTTCGTTCTAAATCTGGTATGTCCAGTGAGATTTGTAGGTATGGTGGTCTCCACAGGCGTGGCACTTTGAATCCCATTATTGGATGTCTAGCTCTGTCCTTATCATAGAGAACTTTTTCTAGAGGTGGATAATTCGCTAAGGCTCTTCTTAGAGCCAGTTTGGTTGCGCTATAATTGTAATGGTATATTTTGCGGTAGTCCTTCGCTTTTGGATGCACAAAAACGCTGCAAACTATAACCCAATCATCAACTTTATCTTTCGGAAACATTCCTTCCTCAACTGCATCTGCAACAGCCTTCGCAACCGCTGACTGCGCTGGACCAAAAATCTTGTTCGCATCTTCCATATTCTTCACAGTAACCTTTGGCACAAGTAACGTATGCGGTTTAGGAGGCAAGTTAGGTCTAATAACAGCCAAAAGCGGCGTGTGCCCCATGGAAAGATTGGACAAACCAGCAGCAAAAGCCGCTCCAACAGGCCCTTCTTTGTCACCCACCAAAAGATCTACATGAGCAACCTCATTTCCCTCCCCCACCAACGCCTCACCTATAAAAAAAGTATGTTTTCCAGAAACCCCGACAGTTTCTATCACCTGAGCTGTCGATACAACGTCAGCTATCTCCCTAAAATCGACATTAAACTCCTCAAGCCACGTATAAAGTGTGTCCCTATGTATGTTCAGCAACTTAGCCGTACCGGAAATTGTAGGCTTTGTCGGTCTGCCTTTCAAGAGACTCCGAGCTTTCGCCTCCTTTTCCGCGGTTTCCATCAACACTTTTGTGAATTCCTCTCTAGTTTCTGGCTTCTTTATATTACCTTCCGACATATAACTCTGCCTTCAGAAATACTGTGAGAAAAAGTTGTATATAAATGTGTCGGGTATAACAAAAGAAAGTGAATCACACAGATAAATCTTATCGACCAAAATTTATCCTTCATGGTACAAAGTATAAGTGAAGCTTTATTCCTACACTGTTGTAATTCTTGTTCGTGTTTGTCGGTCTTTATTGGTGGTTTTTCCGACATATGTGTTGGTTTTGAAATGCGAATCTGTGATCGTTGCAGTGTGTTTTGAATGGTTGCGGTAAACTCTTGTATCGAATGAAAATAGGTTGTTGTTTTCTAAGTAAAGTCTATATATCCCGAGGCTTCAAACGTTTAAAATTAAAACCGTGAGGCTGACAAAATGTCTTGGAAGGATTTGATTTGCTTATGTATGGTGATTGTAGGTGTAGTTTTATTTCTATATGGTGCTAATTATTACGATGCGTTGATTGGTTGGACCGGAGTATACCTTACAATTGCTGGTTTTCTTATGAAGATAGTTCTAATGGTTTGGGAGAGTTTAAAGGGTTCAGAAAAAAAGGAGGATGGCTAGAAACCATAAAGCTTCGAATATTTTCTGTGTAGATAATTGAAGTATGGTTTGACGCTTACTTCTTCTCCAGTGATCCTTTTAATCAAGTCTGCTGGGTCGTAGAGGTTTCCATAATGATGGACGTTTTTGGTTAGCCATTGCCCTACGCCTTGGAAGTTGCCACTTGAAATTTGATTTTTCCAGTCTGACTCATCTTTTTCCATAGTAGCCAGTATTTGCCCACTGAAAATGTTGCCTAATGCATAGCTTGGGAAATAACCAAATGAGCCGCTACTCCAATGTATGTCTTGCATTACGCCTTCAGAATCGTTTTCGATGTCTACCCCAAGGTACTCTTTATATGTCTGGTTCCAAATTTGTGGGAGTTCAGCTACTGTTATTTTGTTGGCAAATAAGTCGCGTTCAAGGTTGAACCTTACAATGATGTGAAGGCAATAGGTGACTTCGTCTGCTTCGACGCGAATCTTGGATGGCTTAACTTGATTAACAGCGTGAACGAACCTATCTAAGTCTACGTCAGAAAGGATGGTGCCTGTAAGTTCTTTCAGTTTTGGCAGAAAATAAATCCAGAATTCGCGTGACCTTCCTATTATGTTTTCTACGAACCGCGATTGTGATTCATGAAAACCTGAGGAGCAGGCTGTCCCAACTGGTTGAAAAATCCATTCTCGATTTAGATTTTGTTCGTAGAGAGCGTGGCCTCCTTCATGCAATGTGGAAAATATGGACGATGCAAAGTTATCTTCGTAGTAGTGTGTTGTGATTCGCACATCATCGTAGTATCCTGTTGTGAAGGGATGTTCGGTCTCATCAATTCTGCCTCCAGCTTCTTTCGACTTTATGTCATATCCGATGAGCTCAGTAAGTGATTCAGCAATTCTACGTTGAATGTCGATGGGAACTCGACGTTCCAGAATGGATATATCTGGTTGTTTTGGAGCCACTTCGCATTTCCTTATCAGCGAAACCAAGCCAACTCTCAATTCTGCAAAAACTTTGCTAATTGATTCTGCTGTCATCTTTGGTTCAAAAATGTCTATCAGAGCATCGTATGGTGTTGCTGTCTTTTTCACTTCCATCAAAATTTCTGCAGCCTTTTTTCTCAAGTCAACGAGTTTCTCAAGTTCAGGCTTGAACATAGAAAAGTCTTTAGCTGCTTTCGCTTTCTTCCATACATCAATGGTTATAGCTTCTTGTTTTGCAGTTTCTGCAACAAGTTCCTCGGGAAGCTTAGTTTGTTCATCATAATGTTTCTTTATCAAGTATACGTTTCTCTTTTGAACGGTGTCAAGACTGTCGTATTCTGGCTGTCGCATAGTCTCCTTCAATAATTTTCCAAGTTCTGGGTTTGTGCTCATTTTATGTTCGATTCGACTAAGCATGGCAAGCTGTAGGCTTCGTAGCCTAATTGCTCTTGGCGGCATCTTTGTTTCCATGTCCCAGTGAACGATGGCTGCCGCTGATTCTAAGATGAAGAGATTTTTTGCTTTTTCCATCAGTTTTTTATAATTTGTCGTTAACGATCCAGCCATTGCTATAAACTCCAGTTTGAAAGATTAAGTTACGTAAGCTTCTTAAGTTTTTGTGATTGGGCTTCTTTGAATAAGCAAAATTGAGTGTGCGCGTGAGTAATTCAGGATTTCAAGCTAATGAAATCGAAGAAGCCAGTAGGGGGCTTCAGCGTGAAACAAATAAGGACGCACATGTAAACTCTAGTGAGAGGAGAATTATTTGTCTCTGTTCTTAGGCAAAGAAATGGTGAATGAATCTCCAGTTGAATTACCTGTAAAGGCTTTTCACCGTCACCTCATGGCTCTTGGAGCCAGCGGATCGGGCAAGACTGTGCTTTGTAAATGTGTGATGGAGGAAGCTGTTAGAAACGACATCCCTCTGATAATAGTCGATCCTCAGGGTGATATTTCCTCTCTCGCCTTGAAAGGAGATCCAGAGGAAATTGAGAAACATGGGACACTTTTGGCGATTCAAGAAGAATTTTTTGAGAAGGCGAGAGTGGCCATATTCACTCCTGCCAGCAGCAAGGGCATCCCCATCAGCGTTAATCCGTTGAAGTTTCTCTCAGAAGACACTCCACGTGAGGAATCCATCTTAGCTCTTGACATGACAGCTACATCCCTCACAAGCTTTCTAGGATACGACTTGAATTCAGACGCTGGAAAAGGAGCCAAAGCATACTTGTTTACGATACTGGAACATTTGTGGCGAGAAGGACAGACAGTAAAGGACATGGGCCACATGGCTGACATAGTTCTAAGGCCCCCGGCAAAAATCACTGGGGTTCTCTACGATCTTGTTACAAAAAAGGAGCCTCAAGAGATTGCTAGGAAACTGCGTTTTCTTACGGTGGGAACGCCCTCACTCATGTTTCAGATGGGGGTTCAGATAAACATTGACATGTTTATGGACCGAAGCGATGGAAAGGTGCCTGTTAACATCATTTATATGAATACGCTCAGCTCCGCAAACGATAAACAATTTTTCTTAGCTACGTTGCTTAGAGAGCTTTATTGTTGGATGTTAAAGAATCCTTCAGAAGATGTTCAGTTGCTGTTTTATGTTGATGAAATTGCTCCGTATATTCCGCCTTATCCTAGGAATCCTCCTCCAAAGGAGGCGTATGCACTTCTCTTCAAGCAAGCGAGGAAGTATGGGATTGGGCTTGTGGCGGCCACTCAGAACGTGACTGATATAGATTATAAGGCTCTCGCGCAAGTGAACACGTGGTGTCTAGGTCGCATGATGACGAAGCAAGACGTCGCTAGGGTGCAGAAAATCATACAATCAATAGATCCTATGCGGGCTGATATGGTTTTGCAGAGACTTCCAAGTCTTCAAACAGGCGAGTTTCTTATGTTGTCTCCTGACTATTATGATAATGTAGTGGATTTTAAAGTTCGATGGCTGGTGACCAATCATTTGACACTGGATGAGAAAGATCTTCCACAATGTTTGTCGCCAGAATCAAAGATGTTTTTCGAAAAGTACTTGCTACAGCAAAAGGAGGTCGCAGAAAAACCGGTTGCTCCCTCCCTTCCATCCAAACCTCTTGAGGAACGAATTCAGCTATTCCTTAATTCTGCAAGACAAGGCGTCTCAGCAGACTCCATTGCAGAGAGCTTGAAAGTTGATGTTGAAGACGTAGAAGAAGCGCTCGATGAACTTGTGAAGATAAGAATTGTGAAGAAAGGGCGTGTCAAAGATGGCGCCGAGAACCTTTATTGGTTATCAAAATTCGGGTTCAAGCCTTCCAAGAGCATTATTGGAGAGGTTCTAACGGTCCCTATCAGAATCACTCAAGTAGAGGCTTCTAAGAGAGTTAAGCCCATGCTCGAAGGCGGGTTATTCGGCAAGAAAGAAGAAATCTATGAAGCAGATCTCTCGCACATTCCAATCTGGAGAGTTTCAGCAACACGTGAGACAAGCAGATTCATTTTCAAGAAGAAAAAACATGATACGTACTACATGAGCGCACAAACCGGCGCCATAATATCACTTAAGAAAAAGGCGATAGTCTTTCATAAGTTGGTGACAAAGAGAGTAGAAAGGCTCAAAAACTTAGATGATGATGACGACATCACGTTTATCCCAAAACTGCCGAGTGAGGTGGAACGGTTTCCTAGAATTGGGATGGGAATAGACAAAATCTATCGAAAATTACGATTGACGTTAGGTGTGAAACCAGTTTCCGCAGAAATAATACTATTGCCAGTGTGGACTTTAAAGGTGAGACACAAGAAAAAGCTGGCCAAGCGTACAATAATCATGGATGCAGCTACTGGCCGTATCTTATCTGGGCATTTTCGTACGCGTTAGCGCCATTTGCATAAATGTTAGACATAGTGCAAATTCTGCTTTTTGATTGCGTGAGGTTTTGAGGGAATAAAGTTGGAGTATATTGGTGCTCCGGCCGGGATTCGAACCCGGGTCTTCGGCTCGAAAGGCCGGAATACTTAACCGGGCTATACTCGGTAGAGCTGCTTATGCTCTTCTACCGGAGCCCTGTTGCGGAGCATCATTCAAAATGTGCTTTCACTCGAATAAACCTTATCCTTTTTTTAACGAACCTTAATACTTTCATCTTCGCTTTCGGAAGATCCTGTCGTCGTATTCTCTGGCAGCGTAATCAAAGCATACTTCAAGCAACACTTTTGTGTTGAACGTTCTGTTTTGTGTTCGGTGTGTCTAGACCCCCCTTATATATAGGTTGAATTGAAGGTTCCCTGTTGGAATACCGTTTATCATTTTCAAGATTTTGTGGCGAATATTAGACTTCGAAATATGGAACTTAGCGCCGTGCGGAGTCTGCTCGACTAGATGATCTCTTCATGTACAAAATAATCTAGTGGCTTTGGCAGCTAACACTTCAGCTTTGCATTGATCTTCGGCTATCATTTGCTCCTTTAATGTTGTCTGTTGCATTTCAAGCACGCTTTAATAGGATATTTTTGCCGATGAAGGAATTGCACCCAAAATTTTTGATGCTGCATTGCTGACTTTTTCACGATTTTTTTCTTCGGTGTAAACACGTAATATGTTTATGAAGCCCTTTAAGACGTCAAAAATCTTTGAAATTTCGCTTAGACGTCGAGGAATTCTGTCGCCTTCCCGTGTTTTGTAAAAGACTGGGATTTCCATGGGTTCCATGAGAACTGAATGATGGTATGGAACAGATGGAACGGTGGGCACGTCAATTATTACCGCTTCTGTTTCAACTTTTGCTTCTTTTGCAATGTCAGCTTCTAATTGGTTTCTGTATGCCTCGCGGTTGAAAATGTTTGAAACCATGGTGTCTTTTTCATAGAAGGTTCTTTCATAAGCGCATTTCAGCAAATTTCGTCTTTCAAGGTTTTTTATGATTCCGCTTGATTTTTCGCAGTTTTTCAGCATTGTCCAAACTGTGTAATCGTCCATGGCAAGGTATTCTTCTGCAGTTTTAAAGTCTGCCAAGCCTAGTTCTTTGTTTGCCTTTTCTATAGCTGTAGCAAGCATTATTTGTGCTGCTCTTCCAACGCGGTGGAAGTATATACTTTTGAAGGATTCTATTCGAGCTATTACGAATGACTCGAGAGCGGACAACGAGCCTAAATCCAGTGCTAAATCTTCGCCTAGAACGTCTAAGGTTTGTATTAAGCGGAAAACGTCTATGTAACCGTATTCTGCACCTGTGTGGTATGTGTCGCGCACAACAAAGTCCAGTTTGTCAACGTCAACGGAGCTGCTTATTATCTGATCTAAGAAGGTCTTCTTAGGCTTGTGAAGGCGGCCTACTGCTAGTTTTCCAATTTCGTCCGCCTCGTATCCAACCTTGTTAAGTGTGTCTTTTAATTCGCTGTTTTTGACTATCCACAAAGTCATGTCCTCGTGTGTCTTGCCAAGTTCTTTATCAAGTAGGTACTCAAAAATATGCGAGAAGGGGCCGTGTCCAACGTCATGAAGCAAAGCTGCGATTCTAACCATTTCTGCTTCGTCTTCGCTTACGCGTTGAGAAATGTTAGGATTTTCTACAACTCTGCCAGCTAAATACATGACGCCGACAGAATGTTCAAAACGTGTGTGATTCGCCCCTGGATAGACGTATTCTGCACCTGCGAGTTGACGTAGCCTACGCAGCCTCTGGACAGGGTAAGAGTCGATGATTTCTTTTTCATCTGCAGTTATGTAAACGTATCCGTGAACAGGGTCCTTTATTTCGCCCCAATAATTTCGTGGCATCAACAGTCTTCTCCAAGCTGTGGTTAAACAATTATTAATACATCCACTCTTATAATGCCTAATGCTCAAAGCCACAAGGGATGGAAAAGATGAAAAGAAAAGGCGTTTTCATTTGTGTTGAGGGACTAGACGGCTGTGGAAAAACAACGCAAACCAAACTTCTTGTGGAAAGGCTTGAGAAAAAAGGTTATGATGCAATCTATACTGCTGAACCAAGCGGCGGAAAAATTGGAAGCTTGATTAAAGAATACTGTTTGCATGGTGAAACACGTGTTTCCAGCATTGTGGAAGCCTTGCTGTTTACTGCCGATCGTTTTGAGCATGTGGAAAAAGAGGTTATTCCTGCCTTGAATGAAGGAAAACTTGTGGTTTCTGATCGTTATGTTTATTCCTCTTTAGCTTATCAAGGGGCAGCTGGGCTTGATTTAGAATGGATTGAAAAGATAAATGAACACGCGATACGCCCACACCTAGCAGTCTTCATTGATGTTGAACCAGAAACTGTGATCCAAAGACTGAAGCCTAGGAAATCAGTCATGGAAAATTTGGGCACTCAGCAGAAGGTGCGAGCGGTCTACGTGAAATTTGTTGAAAAGGGCGAGCTTGTTAAAATAGATGGGAACAACTCTAAACAAGAAGTTGCAGATAATATTCTAACGGTTGTTCTAGGATTTTTGGAAAAAACAGGTTTAAGAAGCCGTAATAGCTTTTAATATTTTCCTTGAAAACTCTTTGTTAGTTTTGTTGACAACGAAATTGACGATTTCCTCTGGTGATACGTGTCTGGGTCCTCTTTCATGGAAAACTTGGATTTCTATTGATTTTTTGTTAAACGTGAATCGAAGCATGTAATAATCAAATTTCAGCGGAGTTTTCTTTTTATTTTCTGTTTTATAATAGCGTATTGCACAGAAGAAATCCATGATCTTGAACAGTTTTTTATTTATGACTTTTAACGCTTTGTTTGTTTCTTTTTCGTCCAAATAATTGAAATTGACTTCATCTGCTATTCCAAACTCAAAAACGACTGTGCATCGAGGTACTGACGGGTGGGTAACATCTTCTAAGCTAAAGGTTTCGTTGTTTAATTTGTGAAGCATTTGAGTTAGGGCTCGTTGCAGTCTCTTTTTTGAAGCTGAAACTTTAAAATGTGTTATTTTATGAACGTTTTTCGGAAAACTCTCATAAAATCCCAACATTACAAGTTTTCGCCCTACGCTCTTTTGGTTTTTCTTATTTTTTCAAGGTTTTCCAGCAGTCCAGAAAGCACTGCCCCCAGTTTTTGCAGCTCTTCCATGTTTTGTTCATGTTCCATTTTGCTTTGGATTTCTTGAACTTTCACTAGAAGCGTTGCTTCAAGTTTTTCTAGAACAATCAAGCCTGTTATTTTTGACGGGTCTTCTCCTTCTTTGACTACTATGACTTTTTTTTCGCATTTTGCGCACCAGATGTCTCCACTTCTCAACCTAAAAAGTGGAGAAGCACATGCAGGACAGGCTAACTCTGTTAAAGTTGCACCTTGACGCAGCAGGTCAGCCATTCGTTTAATATGTTTTTCTTCTTGCGACAAGTTTTAAAACCTCCGAAATAAATACGTATAAAAGCCTATATAACTAGGTTATTACGAAATTGTGTGGGGTGGCATATTATGGTTAGGAAGAAGAAACTGCAGGAATATGAAGAGAGAGTTAGACAAGCGTTAGTCGTGCTGGGACAAGTTTCTGAGGATACTACTACTCCTAGGAACATTCGAAGAGCGGCAAAGAAGTCCATGGGAGTTCTGCAAACAACAGAATACACGTCTGCCGTTAGAGCCTCAAATGCCATATCGACTTTGGATGAAATTTTGCAGGACCCGAACATGCCGCCTTATACAAGGGTGAAATTGTGGAATGTGATGAGCCTTCTAGAAGCAATAAAAGATTAAATGTGACAGTTAGGAATGCTTTTGTTCTCGGCGTGTCTGGACCCTCCTTATATATAGGTTGTATTGAAGTTTTCTGTTGGAGTACGGTTTGCCATTTTCTAGGTTTTTGCAGGGGAATATTGGGCTCGAAATGTGTAGAGTTAGCGCGTGTGGGACTCTCTGTGTCCAAGCAATCGTGGTAGATTGGTGGGAGAATTCAGATTCTGAAGTCTGGTTATATCGTTTTGAGAAATAAAGTATTATTTATTAAGATGCGATATACATCGCGATTAAAAAGAGGTTAAGAATATGGTAAGTATATTTAAGAAAAAGGCAGTTGAAGAACAAAGGGACAGCGGGGAAGAGCCTTTGATGGTTTTACGAGGGTTGGAGAAGGAAGAGGTTTCTTTGATGGAAGAGAAGCGAGAGTTGTTGGCTTTAAAAGAGAAACTGCAAATTAAGGCTGAAGAAAAGATTGAGATCATGAACCGTAGGATGCAAACGTTGAAGAATGAAATCTCAGAATTAAGGCATCAATGCGAAGAACTCGAAAACTCTGTTTCATAAGCTTTGCACGCATGTCCTTTCTTATCTACTAGCCTATTTCACCAGGCTCCCAATTAATTGCCAGTATCTCTCCAGTTTCGGCTTTGACTGTTGCAGTGAAAGCTTTCTTTCCCGATTTTGTTGAAAAAAATCCTGTTTTTACTTGCACTTCAATGTATCCTTTAAGCGTGTATATTGTTGTGTCTCCCTATGAATCGGCCTTCATTGACTCTATAAAAACATTGTCCAACCGACTTACTGTTCTCATGGAACCAACACTATCCCTCAAGGTGTCCTCTACTGCTTTTTCCACCTTTTTGTAGCTGCGAATCGGCTTCTCCTTTCCCCGTATCTTGCGTGTGCTTCGCTTGCACATTATGGCATCAATCCTTTATTCTGTTTTCTGTATGATCACCATTCTATATATTCTGTATTCCTATCTCTGATACTTCCCTATTTCACATGACAAAACTGTCTGATTGGAATGGAGACACATCAATCCATGAATGCTCGATATAGCTAATCGGTTTCTGCCTATCCGCAAGGGTTCTAGGGAGACATTTTCAAGAAGCTATGTTAGAAGAAAAAAGATAATTCAGACACTTCACTTTTCTCTTTTCTGAGTAAGTTTGATATCTGCTGAAAAATCTTTCATTGTGCGTGTCCAGACTTAACATGCATGTTATGGGCGTGTGCTGCAGTCGGTCACTTTTCCTTTAAAGTTTCATTGTATAGATTTTCATATTCGGGCACAATTTTGTCTGGAGTATATTTTTTCAGAACTTTCTGCCTGGCATTTTTGCCGAATTCTCCTTGAAGTCTTGGATCTTGTAAGATCTTGAGGGAGTACTGTGCGAGTGCTTCTGCATCTCCAACTTCGATTAGGTAACCGTCAACACCGTGAGAGATCAACTCTTTTAGCCCTCCAATATTGCTTGCAACAACTGGAACTTCGCAACTCATAGCCTCCAATGCAGCCAGTCCAAAGCTTTCATCTTCTGATGGTAAAAGGAACAAATCCGATTTTCCCAGTATCTCATGAACGTTTTTTACATTGCCCAAAAAGTGAACTCTCTTTGATATTCCAAGATTTTTCGCCATTTCTTCAGCCTTAGGTCGTTCAGGGCCATTTCCAACAAGCAATAGTTCGCAATTGATTTCTTGAGAGACTATACTAAAAGCCTTGATAATGTCGGGTATTCTTTTGAGTGGTCTGAAGTTGGATGAATGACATATGATCTTTTGTCCCTGATCTTTTTCAAGCCTCCTGAACTTCTGTGGATCAACGAAGTTCGGTATCACCCTGATTTCCCTTGAAATGTCAAACTCGGTGTTTGTGCGTTCTTTTAGGTATTCTGAAACCGTGGTCAAGCCATCGCTTTGTTGCATACTGAACTGCGTCACTTCCTTATAGGAACGGTGTCGCCCGACAAGATAGGAATCGGTGCCATGAAGCGTGGTTATCACTTTCGCGGAGTCGTTGCAGATTTTCTTGGCTAAGTAAGCAGACACAGCGTTAGGAACGGCGTAGTGCGCATGAACTATGTCTAGATCGTAAGACTTTATGACTTCTACCAGTTTTGAGACTAGGGCCAGAGAATAACAACAGGGAACACGCTCAAAAAGAGGGTATGATAGAAGTTCCACCTTATGAAAAGAGAAATCCATTTCATCTTCAAATCGGACAGGTTTGTCGTAGCTGACCAAATGCAATTCGTGTTTCTTTGCCAGCATATGTGCTAATTCTGTAGCTATAATTCCGCTTCCACCATACGTAGGAAAGCATGCAATACCTATTTTCATCTGAACAAGGCCACCGGATCATTTATCTTTAAGGGGGTGTTGCAGAAGAATGGTTCGCCGTGTTTGACGCCTATTTTCGAACCATAAAACTGGTCTCTCGATTTTATTGATTTAAGAAGACCTTCAACTCCCAGCATCAATTTCATCTGGGATTTGTATGCCTTAATGGCCTCCAACTTCTTATCATAATTATCAGTAACATCGACCACAAAAGAGGGAACAAACAGTTCGTGTAGCATATAATAGACAACCGCTCTCACCGTGTAAGCCTTATGGCTCGTTTTCACTTTGGCAAGTGTAGCAAAAAAGGCTGCCTTGGTAGCAAGTTCTCTAGCCACAGCGTGGTCAGGATGTTTCTCATCTCCATACGGAGCTATCAGAACTGAAGGTCTGTATTCCCTAATCACATCAGCTAACTTTTTCGCCTCCTCAAAACCACAACTTAGTTTGCAGTCTCCCAAATCCATGTTCTGGCGAGTTTGTACTCCTAGTATCTCAGCCGCCTTGGCCGCTTCCTGCACCCTTATCTCTGCTGTCCCTTCTGTTCCCAACTCGCCCCTAGTGAGGTCTATTATCCCAATACGATATCCCCTCTCACTCATCTTAGCAATGAGGCCACCACAACAAAGCTCCACATCATCCGGGTGAGGGCTCAAAGCAAGTATATCTAGCATTTAATCACCCTGTGCTCACCATAGTCGGCTTTAAAGAAATCTTCGTAAACTATTCGCAAAAAGTCTTCCCCAAATTTTATGAGGTACTCCAAGACATTTATATGCCTTTCTTGGAGGTCTCCATAAGGAAAAAGATTGCTGTAGGCTTTGATGACCTGCTGCTTGGTGACTTGATCATGTTCCTTCAGTTTTGATGTGATTTTGCCTTCCAAGGCCTGTATAGTTTTAAGGATTTTACCTCTTGCAAGTGAACAAGAGCCTATGAGAGTTTTATCGATAGACTCAGCGTGACGGGTCACTTCAGCCATGCCTCTTGAAAACTCACTCTTAAAGGAGTTAAAGACGTCATCAATTCTTCCCTTAGCTAGTTTTTTCAAGAGTTTCTCTGGATTGCTGAATTCATGAATTTCTGCTTTATATTTCTCAAGGATCTTGGATATTTTTTTCTCGACAATGGTAGCTCCAAATCTGGGAAATATAACAGGCATCTCCAGTGAGAAAAAACCGTATATCGCGTTTAACTGTGCAAGGTATGCTATCTCGTTTGGTCCGGCCACATAAGCAAATGTGGGAAAAAGGAAATCCTGAGTAATAGGTCTCGTGACAGCGTTGGCACTGAATCTGGACGGATTGTCATCTAATAGACGAAGTAGTTCTCTCTGAGAGAAGGTTTCGTTGTCAACTCGAAACTCACCGTTATAAGTAACTCGCAGTCGCTCACCACTGTCGCTAACGACGAAAAAATTGCATATGTTAGACTTTTTGTGGATTTTGGGTGAATAGCCAAGTTCCGCGAGTTGTGAACCTGTTTCATTTAGGATTCTTGTGCATTCCGTTGGCCTTCTAATCAACCTGTCGAATATAGGAGCCATCAATTCCCTTAAATGTTGAGGCTCTATCATAACGAGCCCCAAGTCCCCTAGAAGATAGATCATAAACCTAGAGAAAAAATCTCCAACAGTAGATGACGTTCTAATAATTCCGTTAATTTCCTTTAATAAAAGTGGCTTAAACTCGGAATTCGGAGAGACACGCCCTATCACTGTTAATATTTTCTTTAGTTCGGATTTATCGAGGCGCAGGTGCGAAAAAGCTACACCTGTCGACTCACATTCATAGTGGATCGCGAATGGCTCATTTTGCTTGAATACAGCAATGTGATTGACTTCGGAAAGGTCATGGTCCTCAGATGCATTCCAGAATATGGGAACAAATGAACATTTCTCGTCAGATAATCTTTCACACAGGACAATGGCGGAGATTGCTTTGTAAACCGTGTAGAGTGGACCGGAGAATATGCCCGGTTGCTGACCAGTTATCACTGCGTAGGTTTCAGGTTGTAACAGGGACTCTATGTTTTGCATTACTTTTTTGGGAGCGTTTATTGTCTGGTTATAACTGAGCAGCTTGTCTACAATTTTTTGCCTATCTCCTCGAAATTTTCGGATGTTCAGTTCTTTAAAATGCCTAGGGAACACTCGTTTAAGGTGATCAGCATGATTAAGGTAGTCAATAGTTATCTTTTCCGAAGTTACGAATTCATAAGGCAATGCGCTAGCATTCACTGCAAATCACGTTCTACTCCTTCCAGTTAGTTATTAGATTATTTTAACCTATACCCATAGCCCACGCTTCCCAATACTTGCCTCGCGAATTGGTTTGTGGGAAAAAGCAGATCTATGCATGTATAGAGCATTTGTGCTAGCCTGGTTTCTGGTGAACAATTTGCGTGCATTTTCAGGCAGAAATATTTTTATCACAAGAGAACACAACGTACTAGCACTTGCAGTCGATGATTTAGATGTCTGAGAAAGTGGGACTGATCAAAACGTGCGCTGAAATAGCCTTTGACAGATTTTACAGGGCGACGAAGGGCCTTTCAGAGAGCGAGATTGACTGGCGACCGATGGAGGAGGCCAACTCCATAAGATGGGTCCTCACGCATCTCTCCAAACAGTGGAATGTGGGAATACCCAGAATCCTGAAGGGAGTCCCAGAGTACACGCCTAAAAACTGGCCTGAAGACTATGTCGGCGACAGATCGTACTCCTTAAAGAAGATAATGGTCGATTTGGAGAAGGGAAAAGACACCATCATAAGCGGACTTGAAGAATTAAGTCCAAAAGAGCTTGAAGCCGAAATCCCGATCTGGGGTGGTACAAGGAAACTACAGGATGTTGTCTTGCTCTATCTGTCCGAGATCTTTCATCACAATGGGCAGATCGCATACCTCAGAGGTGCTATTGAGCGGCGTAGGCAAACCGACGAACACTTTCTAACCTAGACCTGAACAACACACGCTGAAATGACACTCCTCGAAGCAGTGGACATGCATATCAAGTCATATCATGATAGATGAGAGCAGCGCGCGCCAGCGCGATCCTTTATACATTTACTCTTAGCAGTTTCGCAGCATTTTTGCAGAAAATTTTCTCTATGCTTCCCTCTTCGAGCCCAATCGATCGACAGGCTTTAAGTTGCTCCCTTAGATATGGGAGGCTGAAGCCCCTTGGGAAGTAACTCGAGTCACTTCCGAAGATCACACGATCTGGTCCAACGGTCTCGATAGCCCTCCTGAAAATCCCTTTCAAGTCGATTTCGAAAGGCATCCAACGCATCCAACGGTTTGAGCCTGAAGTGTCCATATACACGTTAGGACATGACCAACACAACTGAAGAAGCTCTCTGAGGTAGCCAGCGCCGAAGTGGGGGACGACGAAGGGGATTCTTGGGAACATCTTCGCGACCTCCCAAAGTGTAAGGGGATTCATGTTCCTCAGATCCAACGCCATGCCTCCACCTCCACCCAGAACACCGAAATGAATGATCACGGGAACTCCCAGCTTCTCCGCCATCTCCCAGAGGGGATAAACGGACTTGTCGTCGATGGGCCTCCTCTGCGAGGACCCAATCACCTTGTAACCCTTCAACCCCAGCTTCTTAACCGCCCGTTCAAGCTCCAAGGGTGCATCTTCTGAGAATAAGTTGTGGTGAGCAAACCCTGAAAACTTGTCTGGGTACATTCTCACTATCTTGGCTAAATTGTCGTTTCCGCCCCCAGTGACGAAATTTACCCTGTCCACACCTTTCACATCGAGGTCTGCAGCCCACTTGGCCGCCTGCTCGTCATCTGAACATACGTTGGATTCAGGAGGCGCGAAGCCCCAAAGCCTTCTCATTTCTTCCTTATCACGCTTTGACTGCTCCATGAGTATCTGGGCACTGTCTTCACCATACCTGTCAGCCAACCGTCGGCGCCATGAGCTCGCCCAATTCATCCAATTCGTGGATGGAAAATGGGCATGGAAGTCGATTACATTCAATCCATTAAGGGGCGTAGAATTCCTCCTCTTTTGTGTACTATCATCTTTAGATGAATATTTTAACCTTTTTCCAATCACCTTAACCGTTGAAACTTCTATGAAAAATGAGGTTTTGCAGGAGACATCTCCCAAAAAACATGTGGAAGCAATAAAAGACTGGAGAAGTTTAATAATTGCTGAGCCCTTAGTTGGTTTGGACAGTGATTGTAATAAAAATTTTTCGTTACCGAGATGTTGAAGCAAAAGAAGCAGGGGAAGGAACTTCAAGATTAAGTGTTAGATGGCTTATCACGAAGGAAATGGGGGCTGAAAACTTTGCTATGAGGTTGTTCGAGATGGAGCCTGGAGGTTATAGTCCTTTGCACAGTCACCCTTGGGAGCATGAGGTCTTTATCCTAGAAGGTGAAGGCATCGTGGTTGGTGGAGGAGAAGAAAGAAAGTTTAGAGCCGGCGACGTCATGTTCATTCCGTCAAACGAGAAGCATCAGCTCAAAAACAACGGCGAAAAAACTGTGAAGTTTCTATGTCTCATACCGTATATGCAAAAGTGATAGTTTTCTAGAGTGCAAACTGTTTTCTACATTAAAGTGCTCGTTAAAAATATATGCAAGCTGTTACATGTAGTTCTGGGTTTCAAAGGGGATGAGTGCTTTGAAGTATGATGTGATAATCGTTGGAGCGGGTCCAGCAGGAATATTTTCAGCCCTTGAGCTTTCAGAAAAAACAGATCTAAATGTTTTGATGGTTGATAAAGGACCAGACATAAACCAGCGTAAATGTCCGGCAAGCCGTGGATTTGAATGTATCCACTGTGAACCGTGCTTGCTGTTATCTGGGTGGGGAGGAGCAGGAGCGTTCAGCGACGGAAAGCTTACATTATCAACTGAGGTTGGTGGCTGGCTAAACCAATACATGTCAACCGAAGAGCTTGGTAAGCTCATAAGCTATGTGGATAGTGTTTACATAAAATTTGGTGCAACCAAACACGTTTATGGAACAGACATTAAAAAAGTAGAGGAAATTGAACGAAAAGCCTCGTTAGCTGGTTTGAAACTTATCCGCCAAAAAATTCGGCATATGGGCACAGAGAGGTGTGCTCAAACCCTTCGAAGGATGCGTCAAGAACTAAATGGCAATGTTGAAGTTAAGCTCAAAAAAGACGTCAAGGGGCTTGTAGTAAAAAACAATGTTGTTGAAGGCGTCGAAACGGTTAATGGCGAAAAGTTCTTCGGGAAATACGTTATTGTTGCGCCTGGAAGAAGCGGAGCCGAATGGCTTCAAGCAGCGTCTCAAGCATTAGGCTTGAAGACGCTTAACAACCCTGTTGATGTTGGGATAAGAGTTGAAGTTTTAGCTTCTGTCATGGAGGAATTGACAAGCGCTCTTTACGAACCTAAATTTGTTTACTACTCAAAGTTTTTTGACGATCAAGTCCGTACTTTTTGTGTTGCACCGTACGGTGAGGTCATAGCAGAATCCTACAATGGCGTTTTGAGTGTTAATGGACAAAGTTACGCGGAAAGGAAGACTAAAAATACGAACTTCGCCCTTTTAGTGAGCACCTCCTTCACGGCGCCGTTCAAGGAACCGATAGCTTATGGGAAGTATCTTGCTAGGCTTTCAACCCTTCTCAGCGGAGGCGTAATGATACAGCGTTTAGGCGATTTGCAGTCTGGAAGGAGATCAACACCTGAGAGGATTGATCGAAGTGTGGTGACCCCAACATTGAAGAATGCCACGCCAGGCGACTTGAGCTTCGTTTTGCCATACCGCTATCTTGTTGATATAAGGGAGATGCTTCAAGCACTGGATAAAATTTCTCCAGGAATACATTCAACAGACACGCTTCTGTATGGCATCGAGGTAAAATTCTATTCTTCAAGACTGCAGTTAAGCAACAGCCTAGAAACTAAAATCCGCAACTTGTTCACAATTGGTGATGGGGCCGGTGTCACAAGAGGTTTGGTTCAAGCTTCAGCGTCTGGCGTTATTGTGGCAAATGAAATAATGAAAAGGGAAAGGCAGAAGCCGTGAAAATAGATGTCCATAGTTCAGGAAATAACGTGTTCTCATTGCGGTGCGCCAATATCGTTTGAACCGGGCGAAATGATAGCGACATGCAAATACTGCGGCTACACTGTTGTGATAGAAACTGGAAAGGCTTTCAGCTTTGAGCACTCTATGCTACAGAATAAGTATGATCTGACAGAAATTGAAGAGCCTATTAAAAATTGGATGCGTGCAGGCTTTCTGAAGCCCTCAGACCTCGCAAGAAAATCGAAAATTACGGAAAAAACATTGATGTATTTACCTTTTTGGGTTGTGTCTGTGGAAGCTAAAAGCGATTACAAAGGGATTTTTGAACGTATAACCCCGCCAGTTGTTAAGGAAGGGAAAATCGAGAAGAAGTATGATTGGCTTGTTCTGGCAAGAAAGGCAACGAATTTTCCAACAAGGGAATATGACGTGCCATTAACGGGTAAAGTAGCTTACGACTTTAGGAAAATCGAAGCTTTCGCTAAGGTTCTGAACAGCGAAATCGAAAAAAACGAGGCTGTGGAGCTTGCAAAGCAGCAAATTGAGGAGCATCATCGTTTTTTGGCTCAGCAAGATGTTGACAGAATTATTGAAATGAAAAATGAGATAAAAATAAACCAAAGGGTTTACTTGCATGCTCCCATATGGTTTGTGAAATATGAGTATAAGGGCAAAACTTACGAGTTACTGATAGACGGGTCAACTGGAACGGTCATAAAAGGCGACATACCCTCAACTGGATTCGGAATATTTTGATGACTCAGAAGCCTTCCAAAAGCCATGTGCATTCGCAATATGGATCCAGATTTACGGTGAGTGAGGGTGGCAAAAGTAATTATTTTCAGTTCTCTAGCGATATATGTGACGGCATACGTCGAATGTTAGAGGGTGGTAAGTTTGACATTGGAATACATTGAAGCTCCAGATGTCAAGAAGTTAGTGGATGAGATGATAGATAGTTTGGATCTGTTTCATGTTGTGCCTCAATTTGTGTATTGTTATCGAAGTAAGGGTTCAAAATCTAAAAGGATTATTGCTCGTATTCACGGGTTGGGAAGTATATGGCAAGAAGCATTGAGGCGGCCAGCAGCATATGTTATCGAGGTTATCTCTGAGCAATATGACAAGTTGAGTGACGAAGAGAAGGAAAAAACAGTGATTCATGAACTCTTGCATATTCCAAATGGATTTTCAGGAGGCTTTCGCCCTCACAAAGGTTACATTGACAAGAAACGAGTAGAAAAGTTACATAAAGTGTTGCTTAAAAGAAGATTTTTGAGCTCTCAAAATGGCGCGCACTAAAGATTAGTAGGGGATTAGTATTCTGTTTTTAGTTTCTTCTGTTATGGGCAACACTTGTTTTAGTTCTCTGAAGTGTTTGATCACAATTCTACCTCTCTGAGTTACTGCGTAAACAACTCTTTTTTTCCCGACAGTTCTTTCTTCCACTAAGCCTTGTTTAACCAGAAAATCCAAATATTCCTTGAGAACGCTGCAGTTTACGTTGGCCTTGTACATGACGTGAGTTAATTTTAACGGTCCACGTTGAGCCAGAACCCGTAGTATATCGGTGTATATTTCAAGTTTAGATCTTCTCATCACCAAAACCTTCGTACATGTCTTAAGCTTCTTGATATAAACCCTTTATGCATGCAAAATACCTACTCACTCTAAAGAAAGAAAAGCTGGATTAGCACTACATGCTTGTTCTGAAGATTTTAACTCCATCAACTTCAACATCCCATTCAAATCGCACTGCGCCTAGATTCAGACTATGAATTAATATATAGTTTATGAATTCAGAATTCACATTTTAAACCACATAAAAAGAAGAAATACGTTATGAATAGTTAAAAGCTTAGGCGGTAACGTTGTGCCAGAAAAATGTTTGGAGAAAACACTGTGAAGCCGAAGACACTGCTTACAAAAAAATGAATGAGGATTAAGAAGGCACTATGCAATCGGTTCATATTGGTTCTTCATAATAATTTAGAGTAAACAACGCTATCTGTTCTGAATCAGGCGCGTGTCTCGGCACACTTCACTACGCCGGTAGATCTTTGCATATAGACAGGGCTCTAAGCAACTGGAAACCCGTAGAAATGTTCTTCGCTATGTAGACAAGAGCCATTTTATTTTTTGAAAAAGAGCCAATACGGCCTACCCCCCCTAGTTTTTTATGGGATAGATTCTGTTGAGATGTACATTGAAAGTAGTTGCTAGAATACGCCTATTCCAGTCTTCAATAGCGCGCTATTATTGTTCGAGATAAACCTATCATAACGACTAGATCCTAACTAATCTGTAAGTTTATACTTTTTTACACATTCCACTGTAAATTTACCTTCAAGTAATTTTATAACTTCTATTTCAACTGATTTATCATAAAAATTAATCAAATTAAAAGAATGCCCATGGTATCCTCTAGTTTTTACAGAAGAAAGTGTTCCTGCGTTTAACATGATCGTATTTTCTAATCTAGTTATGTAGGGAACGTGCCTATGTCCCATTAAAACCAGATCAACGTAATTTTCACTTACTAACTTAAGGACATCTCCTGCATCATCAATCAAGTTTCTTGACCTTCCAGCATCTGGAACAGGTATTAAGTGATGATGTATGGCAACAACATTTATTAATCCAGGAAGGTTTTCAACTGATTTTCTTAAATAATCTTGACCTGTTCTCCCGAGCCTACCTCCCTCTATGTCTGGAACTGTAGTGTCTAAGGCTACTATTTTCACATTTTTAATTTTTTTTACTCTATGTTTTTTTCCAAAGAAATCTGGATAAAGCTTATAACCCACGTTTCTTGCATCATGGTTACCCGGGATAATCACTAACTCTGCTTCTATTTGTTTTAACTTTTCCCGAGCTAATTCATACTCAGCCAAAAGACCATCTTGAGTTATATCACCAGAATGTATAACAAGGTCTGGTTCAATTTCATTTATTTTCTTGACCATTTCATTGAAACATTTTTCTCTAAAACGTCCGTAGGGAGTGATATGGGTATCTGAAACATGTACGATTTTCATTTTTATCGTAAGTATTATTCAAAGGTAAGATTTAAATTTTTAACCCCCCATGAACTTCAACGGGTTGACGTGCTTAAAAGCAGGGTGACGCTTGCTTGCCAGACGAAAGCCAATTTTCCGAGTGGAGACTGAAAATGGCGAGTCACTAGAAGGTAGAGGCAAGCAAGCTGAGAAGTCTTTCAAGTTAGTGGTGTCTTTCCCTTGGGGGAAAGAATGAGGCGAAGCCTCAAGATAGGGGGTGTTGTAAGAACATTAATGTGTCCTTAACCTTTCCTTCTTGCTCCACATTCTGGACAGAACGTAGAAGTCTGAGGCATTAAAGCTCTACAATATTCACAAGACACCATAACAACTTCTTTAGTTATGATTTCCTTCTGAATACTAGAGGCTTCCTTTGTAACAGGTTCTTTCAGTTTCTCTACTTGTCTTAAAATCATATCTCTGAACGGTTCTATTTCCTTTTTACCCACTCCACGAAGATGAAATACATTCTCTCCATTCTTGTCGGTTACTGAAACCCACTTGTTAATTGCTCCACCGCAAGTTACTCCTTGAAGCTCTCGTAAATCTATTTCAAACGAAGCACGTTAAGTCTTAGATAACATTCCTCTTCGCTCAAGCCATAGCAATCTTTGATTTGTAAGAACCAACGCACCAGAAGTTCGCTCTTTTGCTTCCTTAGAAACGTATCTATATCGTATCAGTCCTTTTTCTTTGAATACTCGCTCAGACCGTCGTTCACAGTCTCCGTCCCATGAATGTACAACTTGCTCGTTTGGGTTTAGTATAATAGCCTTTTGCCAACTCATTTATCCCATTTGTTCTTCATTTTTCCTTAAAGTGAAAATATAACTTATAAATTTAAAAGAAGGATTACAAGTAAGCCTTACAGCCACATTAGACAATAGCGCGCGCGGGCGAATTAAATAATTAGTGAAGGTTTTTGGGGGAGTCGGTCCCTTGTTTCTAGGAATAGGAAATGAAGGAGACCGGCTCTCCCAAACTGTTATTCGAGATGTTGGATTTAACTCCTATCCAGCCTATTCTCTGGAAGGATCTGCACCAGAAGGGGCCGGGAAGGCCCGTTAAGTATAATCCGGAGTGGGATTTGCGGGCGTTGATGTTGCGGCAGCTGGAGCAGATTCCCTACGTCAAGGATTTAGTGAAAAGGTTAAGGCGGAACCTTTACCTCCGCCTCATCTGCGGATACGGCGAGGAAGTTCCAACCGAAGCGCATTTCAGCCAGATGAAGAAGCGCCTCGGCAAGGCAGGCTTCAAGGCTGTAGAATGTTTTCTCCGCCATGAAGCCATCAGACTGATGGCTACCCAATCCTCTTTTGGCAGTTGGGCTTGTCCACGCATCCGCGGTGGACGGCACAGACCTCCACGCGTGGAGCAGCAGAGACTCACACGACACATGCAGGGGCCATGGAGACCCTGAAGCTCGGCTGGGCAGATGCCCAAAAGGCTTCTACTTGGGTTATCGGAGCTTGTTTCTGGTGGATATGGAAGGTTTTCCGTTGGGTCATGTGGAGGCTTCTGCGAACAGGAATGAGAAAATGCTGGTGGAATCGTTGCTGGATGAGGTGTTGGGTGAAGATTTTGAGGTGGAGTTGGTGGTTGGGGATAGTCAGTTTGAGTCTCAGCAGGTCTTCGCAGCCTTGGAGGAGAAGAAGATAGGCCACCTTATTCCGTGGCGTAGGTTGAAGGGGAGGGTTAATCCGCCAGGCGTCTTGACTGTGAAGGATCGCATTGACG
>Ga0209979_1000600_pt1 | contig 46824 bp, 38 predicted proteins | sample AnhtaG_FD_183114 | JGI IMG/M metagenome (GOLD analysis project Ga0209979, IMG submission 183114) | Deep subsurface microbial communities from Anholt, Denmark to uncover new lineages of life (NeLLi) - Anholt_01485 metaG (SPAdes) (version 2) | ecosystem: Environmental > Aquatic > Marine > Oceanic... | reverse complement strand
ACTAACCACGAAACGCACTGCCGTAAGGCATCCTGTGGAGAAAAACACGAAAAGAAATTTTATTCTTTAACTTTAACTTCGTGACCTTCGTGTTCTTCGTGGTGAGCTGTTTTTTCTCGCTCTTTTCACGTTGAATTGCTTCGGATTTTCTCCAGAATTTCCATTACCTATACAAGTTAAACAATAATAAAATCAGCCATCCGCCAACGGCGGACTCCGCAACTCAAAACTAAGAACTCAAAATTCAAAACTATTTCTGTGCCCTCTGTGCCCCAAAAAGTCCGTGTCCATCAGTTTCAATCAGTGTTAATCAGTGTCCTAAAAAATATACTTGAAATCTAATCTGTTTTATGGTATAATGTATGTGTAACTATGGATGGTTCATAGACAATAGCAAATCGCAAAGAGCAAATCGTAAATGGTTTATAGATTATGGTTCATAGTCAATCGTCAATAGACAATAGTAAATCGTCAATGGATCTCGCCCCCCGAACAAACCCCCTATCCTGCCCAGCTTGCCCTGAGCCTGTCGAAGGGAGCTTGTCGAAGGGCCTGTCTTGCATAGCCTTCTGCGAAGCCGGCCCCTTTACAACTGTAGAGGATTCTTTACAAATCGACCCTTTTATGCAAAACAAACCCAATTTACTGAACGCTCAAATAAACGTAAGCTCATTTATAACAAAGGATTACAGAAAAAACGACGCTTTCGCAGTCCAAAAAAACAAAGCCAATTCAAACCCAAACAAACCCAATTTGCCAGAGGGTAAAATTGATGCAAAGTGTGTAGTTACAAAGGATTATGAAGAAAAATGCGGATAAGGGCTATGAAAAAACAAAGCCAAATCAAACCCAATTTGCCAGAGGGTAAAATTGATGCAAAGTGTGTAGTTACAAAGGATTATGAAGAAAAATGCGGATAAGGGCTATGAAAAAACAAAGCCAAACAAACCCAATTTTACCCCGTTAGAGACCCGAAGGAAAAGTCTCTAACGGGGCAAGGAGACAAAAATGTCTAACGGGATGAAAACATATAAAGAAGTTTTTTCAGAGCTGAGAAAGGCAGCATTGATACCATTTTTCGTAATCGGCGACCCGGATTTTGATACAAGTCTTGCGATTGTAAAAACAGCTATCGATGCGGGTGCGGATGTTCTGGAATTAGGCATACCGTTCTCCGACCCGATAGCGGATGGGCCGACAATCCAGAAGGCCGATATTCGCGCTTTGACCGCCGGGATGAATGTGCAGAAGGCACGGGAATTTGTAGAGAAGGTCAAGAATTACAAGGACATTCCAATCGGACTGCTGATGTATTACAACCTGATTTACCAATACGGAACGCAAAAATTTTTCAGAGATTTTCACGCAGCGGGCGTCAACAGTGTCTTGGTCGCCGATTTGAGTATCGACGATGCGGATGAAATTACCGGCCCCGCCGCCTCGGCGGGACTTGATACCGTTTTTATGGTAACGCCAAACACCAACACGGAGAGAATGAAACTCATCGCCTCCAAAACCACCGGCTTTATTTATACGGTCTCTCTTTTAGGCGTTACCGGCAGCAGAGAAAAACTCTCCGATAAGCTCTGCGGGCTGGTCGGCAAACTGAAAAAGCTTACCAGTGTCCCTGTTTGCGTAGGTTTTGGAATCAGCAAAGCCGAGCACGCGGCAGCGGTGGCGTCCGCAGGCGCCGACGGCGTGATAATCGGCTCCAAAATAGTGCAATTGATTGAGAACAACTTAGGCAACAGAGAAAAAATACTTGCCGAAATTTCAACCTTTTTAAGCGACGTTAAAAGTGCAATCTCACCCCGTTAGAAATAAGACACTGGAGGCACCCGCCCTGCTTTTGCCGGGAATTTCTAACGGGGCAAACATCAGAGTAATTGACACGCGTATTTAGAAATATAAAGGAGTAGCTTGATGAAGAAAGATGATTTGACTCGACGACAATTTATGTGCCGAGCGGGTGCGTCGGCCGTGGGTGCAGGGGCCTTTACCCTGGCGCCAGGCAAATCGGCGTCCGCCGCCATCGTAAACAAGAAAAAAGGAAATCCTTCCAGGCCCGGTTTGTTTGATAAGATTTACGGATGTCTTGCCGGCTCCCGCATAGCTTCTGCAATGGGAGCAGCCGTAGAGGGCTGGAACATGGACAGGATAGCTAAAAAATACGGTGTCTTCGACAAGCTTCTGGCCTATCACCACTACAATGTAGATTGGGACCACCCTGCAGGCAGCACAGAGGACGGAATAGAACGGCAGAAGCTTATGTGTACGGCCATTATTGAAAAGCAGGACAGGATAACAGCCGAAGATTTGGTAAAGACGTGGGTGAAGGTCTTGGACCCCAACAAGATGAAGTATATGACCGAAGCCTTCGACAGAGAGCTGCTGGCACACGCAAAATCGGGCACTGTGCCTGCGTGGGAGCTCGGCGGGCTGTCCAGGCACCCGCATTTGAACACTACGGCCCGCTCGTTTCACGCTATCGCTTTGATTAACGCCTGTGATATAGACGGAGTGATAAGAGACGTTTACGAAATCGGAAGGGTATATCAACCGCCGTATAGCGATTCCTTTCCCTGGGGCGCTGCTTATAACGCTGCCGTCGTGCATGCTATGAGACCTGATGCCACCGTGGATTCAGTTATAGAAACAGCCCTGAAATATTCCGCCCCCAAGATTAGAAAGGAAATACAGAATGGTCTTGATATAGCCAAAAAGTATAGTAAACCGTTGGATATGAGAAGGGAGCTTAACGAAGTATATACCAGGAAAGATAGTCCCTACTATGCTAATGTTAGGATGAAAACCTATCATGCATCTTCAATTTATGAGACAGTAACCAAAGCACTGGCGGTGTTTGCCGCCACTAAGGGAAATGTCAAAGAAGCAATAGTCGTTGCGATTAACTTCGGGCGTGATACCGACTGTCTCGGCGCCAGTGCCGCCGGTTTGGCAGGCGCTTTCTCCGGGGCCGGGACTATACCAACCGAGTGGATAGAAGCCGTAGAGCAAGGCACAAGGAACAATCCCTATACCAACTCGCATATAACTATCAAAGAAACAGCTAAGGGTATGTACGGCGCACTGCAAAACAAAGTCAGAAAGATGAAAAAGTATGTAACGCTGATGGAATCACAATTTTAGCTTTGATTTGCCGGATAAGACATAAATCCCGACACCCGGAACTATCTGGCCTGCTTTGCGTGATGCCGGCGGAAGGGACATCAAAGGCCGAGTATTTACGCACTCTCTATTCTTCGAGCCAGCTCACTGGCATAATGTTTTCCAAGTGATTCGCCATTTTCCCTTATCCAATTTGTAAATATAGTTTTTCCTGTCGGCGGTGAGTCGACATACAAGAGACCGGCCATGAGTCCCTCAATCTCCTCACGGGTAATGAGAACATCGCCGATTATCTTGCCGATAATGCTTCCAAGGATGCAACCAATTGTTGGGGGGACAGATATAATCAGTCTCTTCTTTCCGATGGCCTTACCAATTTCTTGCACGAGACCTTTGTACGTGAATGTTTCCGGGCCAATCGCGTCAATAATTCTGTTCTCTCTGCTTTCACCTTGTTCGACCGCCAACTTTGCAAGGTCATCAATATAAATTGGCTGAAGCCGATAACCGCCGTCACCAAACACGCCGAATACGGGGAACCTGCGGAGAATCCAGGCAATGTTGTTGATTAGAATGTCCCCTTTTCCAAAAAATATGGCTGGACGCAGGATTGAGTATGAAATACCGGATTCCTGTAATGCTTTCTCAACCGCTGCTTTCCCGCGAAAGTACTCAAGATGGGACTGCTCTGACGGGTTCGTCACGCTGATATGCACGACCCTTTCGACACCCGCTTGTTTTGCGCAATTAAACAGTGTGGTCGTATTTCTTACAGCAGAGGCAAAAGTAAACATCTTATAGTTGAATCTGACCCAGTACGTGTTGTACAGGACGGACACTCCTTTTAGTGACTCGGTGAGCTTTTCCGGATTATCGAAGTTGAATGGGTGTATTTCTATCTTATAACCGAAAGGATTCCTGCGATGTATCGAATTCGTAAGTGTCCTGACATTGTAACCTCTATCCAGGAGTCGCCGCGCAATGTTTTTCCCGGAGTATCCGAAGGCGCCGGTAACTGCATGAATTTGTTTTCCAGACATCACTATTTACCCAGCCAACCTCCCAGACTATTCGGTTCCTTTGCAACCACCGCATAAATTATACCATTTTTTTGCCAAATCGCAGGAAAAACAAAAATAATCCTTTTCAAGAATTGCCGACTTCAACCGGATTGAGCATTCAGGGCTGTAGAAGGACAATATGGCCGTCGAAGCTGCCTTCTCTTAGATACGAGCAATGAAGGGGCACCGGCCCAGCGTGAATGACAAGGTCGCCCCCATCCAGAACTCCATTCCGGTTCGCATCGCTGAAAAGAGCACCAATATGCTGATATTGTTTACTGCCCCTATACCGGACAGCTATAAAATAGCCCGGACGGACGTCTCTTCCCCACTTTAACTGCTTGTCAGCAGTGCCTTCCGACAGGTCAAATTCCTGAACTTTCGGCCATTGGCTGACTAACATCGCTACATTGTAATTTTTTTCAATCGGTTTGTTTTTCCACTTGCCATAGGCCGCTACCAGCACATCGGCGCAATCCACCCCGATGTAATTATTGCTTTGATACGTTACCGAGCCAAATAATGCCGGCACGTTAAAAAAGGAAGTCAGATATCCAATGTAGCCCTCTCCATCTCTTATCGAGACTCGAAATACCTTCGGAGACAGTCCCTTTTTATCAGAATCTTCAATCCCGGCGGACCTGTAAATTACACCTTCTTTTTTAACTTCCACCTGAAACCAGAAACTGCCGACATCCTTGTGATAGAACCTGGAATTTGCGGCCTTGTTCCCCAAGGAGCCGAACGAGGATGATTTCCTGTCTCGAACACTCGTATCATTTTCTTTGTCAAATGGCTCTATCTGCCAGCGACCTCGAAATCCGGTCAATTCCTTCCTGTAGTAATCTATTTTGGCCAAACCGACCCATTTATATGCGTCCTTCTCCCACGGCAAATTGGCATTCTTATAAATCTTCGAAGTGTCGGGGATAACCTGATGCCACCTTATCTCGCCTCCGAGAATTCTATCGACTTTCAACACAACTTTCCGACCTTTCAACGGGTAAATCGCCGCACTCTTCACCCAGGGGCCGCCATTAATACTCGATTGAATCAGAAGGGTGGGGACACTGTGTTTTACAGAACGCGCAAAAGCATCGCTGTCAGTAACTACAGATACCTCTTTTCCGGTTACTTCGTCAGACTCGCAAGATTTCTCGGCCACCTTCGGCGGCTTTGCCAACCTAAGGTATCGGATTGCAAAAGAATAAGAAAGCACCCCAACGAGCGTAGCAGCTACCGCCACCTGGAGAATTCTTGCGCGATTCACAGTTTTTGCCCCTGACAATTACTTATGAAGAATAAATTCCCGTCTCAAGCAGTTTATACAGAACCACACTTGAGAAAATTGTGCGAAATTTCGGGCCTGTTTGCACCTGAAAAAATTACAGCACTATGCTCTGCGAAGCGCTACGCATAGCAGAGAAGCGATTTTGCCTGCACCTGCGTCTGACTGCAGGGAACCGCAGGCACAGGTGAATGTCTAATCGTTTATCAACCGATACGCCCTTATCAGTTCGGCCACGCTCCAGGCCTGAGCGATGCACCCTCTCGGCTTATGGGGGGTATCGCCATCGAATATCTCTGAGATGCTCCCGAGGCATCCATCCTCGGTTAGATGCTGCAACAGAGGCCGGATAAACTCAGCCGCCTTCCTTCTACTTTTTCGGCTGAATTCATTGACCTTCAAATATGCTTCTACAAACGGCCCTATCAGATACGGCCAAACTGTGCCCTGGTGATAAGCCTCATCTCTCTGTTGCTGCGTGCCTGTATATGTCCCTTTGTAACGACTGTTCCGGACGTTTAACGTTCGCAGGCCATAGGGCGTCAGCAGCTCTTTTCGCACCATATTCACCACTGACTTTTGCTGCTGAATCGGCAACGGTGAAAACGGAAGTGAAACGGCAAATATCTGGTTCGGCCGAATGCTTGCATCAGCCGAACCATCGGGCAGAATGCTGTCGTTCAAGTAACCGTACTTCTCATTGGATTCCCGCAAGGCGGGGTCCCTCCAGAATAATTCGCAGAAACCGGCCGCAACTTTATCCGCCATAGATTTGTAATGCTTTGCGCTTTCTATATCCCTGCCGGCATAAAATTGGGCAAGACAGCAAAGACCATTGTACCACAGGGCGTTAATCTCGACCGCTTTTCCGTTCCGAGGCGTAAAAGCAATGCCGTCATATTTGGCATCCATCCAGGTCAGCTGCGTTTGGTCATTGCCTGCGGTTATAAGCCCATCGGCATCAGCGCAAATACCAAACCGCGTCCCATTGTGGTAAGAGTCTATAATCCAGCGGATTGTCGGCAGAAGCTGCTGCGTGAAAGTTTTTGAATCACCCGTAGCATTTAAGTATTGAAAAGCTGCGTTGATAAACCAGAGAGAAGCATCGACACTGTTAAAGTAGGCGGTGTCACTGCGCTCATCGAAGCGATTCGGGATCATACCCTCATCCGCCGCCTGGGCAAAACTGGTCAAAACCGACTTTGCCTCGTCGAACCTGCCTGTTGAGAGCAGTAAACCCGGCAAGGCTACAAAAGTGTCTCTGCCCCAGTCCGCAAACCACGGAAAGCCGGCTAAAATAGTGGTTCTGTGTGTGTGGTCGGGGACCCCGTCTATTTGACGCTTTGCAATAAACTGGTCGGCAGCTAAACAAAGTATCTCGTATTGCGCATCCCGTATTGTGTATTGCGTTCCCGCTTTCGCGGAGACAGCCCTGTTTGTCGCCGGCAGGGGTTGCTTTTGACTCTTCGCTTTAGGTTTTACGCTTTTCGCTTTCCGTTTTACACCTTCCTGGTGCCTGCGTAAATCTTTGCAAACCGCGTCAATATCGGCATTTATTAACTGCTCAGGCTTGCAGCCCGCCCAGGACGGACTCAAGTTTGCCCAGAAAACGATTTTGGCAGGTGTTTCTATCCGGCACTTAAAAAAGCCGGGCGTCCACAAATCTTCGGTAAAATCCTGGCCCCTTTGTTTATCATTACGATATACGAAACTAAACCACCATTGCCCATCCTTTTCGAAGTTCGCAGCCGGACAGCTCAAAAACAATTCACAACTGTCCGGCGTATCATGGCGAATTAGCAAACTATGCCCCAGCCAGGTCGAACATAACGGAGCGTAAGATTTCTGCAGCGTGTGAAAATCTCTCAAGCCAATAAATGGGCGCAAAACGAATTCCACCGGCTCTTCAATATGCCTAAAATCATACACCAGCGCAACCGTATCCGTATCACGGAGAAGATATACGGATTTGGTCAGCTCGATGTTGTCCAGTTCGTAATCAAAATGCAGCCCGGTATCCCGACGGAACTGCACAAGATACGTGAAACCTTCCGGTGTGAATTTGTCACTGAATTCAAAGGTTGAAAGATTAAACACCTTTCCTTTAGATATCACCATCTCCAGGCATTTGGCCAGCGCCATTATCCTGTTGGCCGGCGGGTTAAGCGAGCCGATGAGCAGGCCGTGATACCCTCTGGTATTGCAGCCGACAATCGTTGATGATGCGTAGCCACCACGTTCATTAGTTAACAGCCATTCTTTGGTCAGTAAATTCTCAACATTTTTCTCGCCGGTTAATATGGATACAATTGCTGCATCGTCAGCTCTTTGCAATGCCAACACAATTTTACTCCCAAAGAAAAAATGGCAGATAGAAGTAATTGTCGATTTCCGATTGCCGACTGCCGATTGTAAATCGGAAATCGCTAAACGCTACACGCTACACGCCGCCCGGAACAGCGACTATGGAGATTATCCAGTACATTCATAAAGTTTATATAAGAATCGTAAGGCGAGTCATAGGGATTAAAGTATTTATGTACATCGCCGTCGGCAAAGTATTTTGTGCACATATAATAAAAATGGTCCGATGCCTGCAGTTTTCGCCAGTCTGCGATGATTTTTTCGTTGCCGGTTTCCTTGATTTTCTTTTCGAGCCGATAAAGCTCATGAATGGCGTTGGATTGCATTGCGTTTCCGAGCCAGGCTGAGAGGTCCCTCTCGGTATCGGCCCAGCTTATCAGATGCGGCACATCAACCGTGTCGACGGGCTCATAAGACTGAGCTATCTCGCCGGGGGTTTTGAAATCGTTGTCCGGATGCTTCAGAATCTGTTCCGGCAGATGCCGCATAAAATCGAATATGCCTGTATCCTTCCATTGGTGTTCGCCGAATGTCTCATAATCCAGAAACAGGTTGACTATGTTGCCGTTACCGTTAACGTCGCCTATCCATCGGGCGAATTTATCTGCTGTCAAAGGCCATTCCGCCCAATCACGGTTGGAAAATCTAAAGGCAATATCGTCACTGAGCGAATAGTTTTTCAGCAGGAGCTTTAGCTTGCTGCAGCCTTTGGGGCGGTAGACAAAATTGGGATTTCGCAAGCCCAGGATGTGGTCCGCTCCCTCGGTCATTATTGCATCGAAGCTGCCCATTGACTCAATAAGGTCAGCCAAATCATTATTGTATATCAACTCCGTATTTCTGAATACCCGCGGCTTTTGACCAAAAAGATAGTCAATAGTTTCGACGTGTTTGTTCACCTGCTCGGTAAATTCATCGCGCGAGTATAAGAAACTCAAACTGTGATAGTATGTCTCAGCCAGGAACTCCACGCAGCCGGTCTCCGCAAGGGCATCAAAAGTGCTCATAACTTCCGGGGAAAACGAAAGAAGCTGCTCCAGCAGCACGCCGGTTATACTGTATGCTATCCTGAATCTACCCTCAAATCGCCGTATTATATCCAGAAGCAATCGATTCGCTGGAAGGTAGCATTTATTTGCCACCTTTCTGCAGATGAAGGCATTTTTATAATCGTCAAAATATTGGTCGTTTTTGTCAAATACCGTATAGTGCCTCAATCGCACGGGCTGATGCACTTGAAAATAGAAACATACCGAAGCCATATCGTATCTCGTATTGAGTATTGTGTATCACGCACGACGCACCACGCAGGACGCACCACGCAGGACGCAGGACGCACGACGGTCAAACCGCAACCAGTGCCTCTTCATAAATCCTCGCACACCTCCGCGCGCTGTCTTTCCATCGTAGTCTTCTCACCTCAAAACCGCCGTAATTTCGCAGCATTACCTCCAACGGCGGATGCTTCAGTACCGCTACAACCTTGTTGGCAATCTCGTTGACATCCCAGAAGTCCACTTTCAGAGCGTGCTTCAAAACTTCCGATACACCACTTTGCTTGCTTATTATGACGGGCACATCGTTTTCCAACGCCTCCAGAGGCGCAATCCCAAACGGTTCTGATACCGAAGGCATCACATATAAATCAGCCATTTTATATATCTTCCGGACGTCTTCGCCTCGCAAAAAGCCGGTGAAGAGCACCTTGTGTCCGATGCCGAGCTCTGCCGCCATTTCAACCGCCCGGTGCATCATATCGCCGGCCCCGGCCATAACAAACTTGACATTATCCATCACCTCAAGGACCTTCTTGGCCGCCTGGAGGAAGTACTCCGGGCCTTTTTGCATAGTAATTCGGCCTAAGAACAAAACAATCTTCTCGTCTTTGTCGATACCGGTTTCGGCCAAAGACCAATTACCGTTGCGTTCCACGCCGTTATGCACCACTTCAACTTTTTCACCGCTAACGCCGTATCGGCTGATTATAATATTGCGGGTAAAATAGCTAACAGTGATTACCCTATCAGCCGTGTGCAGACCCTCCCGCTCGATGTCATAAATCATCTGGTTGATATTTTCGCCGCTGCGGTCGAATTCTGTCGAATGCACGTGTACAATCAGCGGTTTTCCGCTCATTGCCGACACCGCAATTCCCGCAGGATAGGTCATCCAGTCATGGGCGTGAACAACGTCAAACTGCTCATTTCCAGCTAATTGGGCCGCAACCGCAGCATAACGCTGGACCTCGGCGTACATATTGCTGCCGTAGTCTATTCCGCCGAAGGCAACGCCGCCTGTGCCGACGCTGTCGCCCTGTTTTTGCCTCAATTTTTCTTCGATTCGCCGCTGGTAAACGCCGGGGGTCGAATACGGCTGTAACGGCGAGTTGATAGTGCGAAATGCCACATTCTTTAGCTCACTGAATTTCAATGTGCCTGCGGACATCTGGGAATCAGGGCTTAGCAGATTCACGTGGGTAGCATATTGGCTATCGACCATTCTCGGCAGAACAAAGGTTACTTTTATGCCAAGCTGGCCCATCGCCTTGGTAAGTCCGTAGCAAGCCGTGCCCAGCCCGCCGCTGATAAACGGTGGAAACTCCCAGCCTAACATGAAAACCCTCATTCCGATACCCCCCGGCTATTCGTATAACTATATATTGAACAAGAACTTATAATCAATTTTCTTCTAAATCCCAACATTACAGTCATTGACCCCGAAGCTGCCTGATTACCCCGTCGAGTTACGACTCGCCGTCAAGCAACTTATCGACAAGAAATTACACAATCTTAAGCTGTGAGCGGCCAAAAAATCCGCATTTTCTTTAGTTTCAGTTATATAAATCGGGATTTTCGCGGTGTAAGTTCAATAAATTTTCCAAAAATGTAGATTTTGATACTGATAATGCCGATTTTATGGGCTGACAGCCAAATTAAAAAAATACCATAAATTGAATACAACCATTGGCTCTCAGTCCCATAGCATTGGTCAATACTTCTCTACGAAGTCAGCCAAGGACGGATAACTAACGAGAGGTAATTAAAATATGCACGCAGCCCCCAATCAAAAAGGCCGCTCCGCTCTGAAAGAAGCGGAACGGCCTGGGTTAAATAACACTGTCGCAAACGTAAGATGCGTAACCAAAAGATGTTAGCGCATAACTTGCCTACCCTGTTAGAACCAAAACGCCGAAGGACTTCTAACGCGCTCTATAAGTCCTGCGGCTTGACTGTGCTGCGACGATTGGCTTTGGTTCGGGCAATAGCGTCATCAAGCATACAATAGACCTTATCACTAATTGCTCCGAGCGCGTCGGATGAGGTCATCATCTTTTTGCTCTTGATGTAGGCCTTAATTTTGCTGGCCACAATCAAAGACTCTTTTCCCTTTGCCATTATAAAAGTCCTCCATGTAAAAAGTTAAATTCTATTAGTCCGGCACCAAATCCTTGAGTCCGGCACATTGTCAGCGACCCCGTTTTGCGATAAATCGCAAAATGGGAACCTTCGGGCATCGTTATTACATAAACCGCCCGGGATTTGCAACAAAAAAATACGCTCAAATACTAAATTTTTGCAACCATAAAGCCGATAGCCAAAAAAAGGCTTATGAAAAATCTGACCGGCAAACCACGGTTTTTCTTACGAACTCGTGATTTTTAATAATTTAGATAATTCAGGCGCTTTATTTTGACGAAAATATCTGGACAAACGATTTTTCAGTGCCGATAACAAAATAGATTGAGTAGTACCCCAAACGCGGGAAAAAAGTGTTTGGGAGGGTTCCCATCTTGCAAAAACTCGCAAAATAGGGCCCGACCCCAGTTTGTTGCGGAGAGACAGATATGGTAAAGCGTTCCCCAAAAAACCATAAATCGCAGGCCAAAGTGAAAGATTTCGTAGTTGTTACTTTTGTCGAGGATTTGGAGCAGGCCAGAGACTACGAAACTCTGCTGAAAACCAATGATATCCCTGCCATAATAAATGAGCAAGACGAGCCGTCAACCAGTGTTAAAGTCATTGCTGTAATGGTTCCCGAAGATTTTCTTGATGAAGCACACGTAGTAATCGAGTCACAGGATGCCTATGACGATTTTTATGATTTTGCATTAGAAGACGAAGAGGAAGAGGAAGAGGATTTCGACGCCGACCTTTTCGAGGATGACCTCTAAATACGAAATACCAAATGCAAATAGAACGGCGGGCCGGTAAAGACCGCAGACAAAGCGTTGTTGACAGGCGTTTGGGACTTGACCGCCGGCGAGGTCCGGGCAGACGCAGAACCGATGAGCGAAAATCCGCTGAAGAAGGACAAATGTCCGATGAGCAATTCGAGTTCCTTATGGCCGTCAATGAGTATAAAAAAAAGAACGCAAGGCCCTTTCCGACCTGGACCGAGGTCCTTGAGCTGATAAAGGCGCTGGGCTACCGCAAAGTAGCCGAGCCGCAGCCGCTTCAGCCGTTTAAGAAGGACGCTAAACCCAATAAAGCGCCTTCGGGAACCGATAAAGAACAAGAATAAGCTCAAGCGGCAAAATAATCCCGCCCGAGCCGAACTACTTTTTCTTGCTTTTATCTATTACCCTGATAGTATCCGTCCCTTCAAATCTGGTTCCGTCGCCAAGTTCGCCGGTAAAGTCATCCCCGTCATGCTCACTCAACGTTGAGCAGGTAGATAATCTCCAGCACGTCTGCAATCAGGGCGTCTGCATCGGCTTCCGGTGGGATCACCACGTGCATCGGCATCGACGTAGATGTTTCTTCCCGCAGCAGTTGTGGATACCATTAGCAGCAGAAACATTGCCATTGCCGGCCACACATTCAGATTTTTTGTCGTTTTCATTTTTTTACCCTTTCAAACAGGCCTGCTATATCCGGCATATAAATAAACATCAGCTCTTAAAGGCGGGCCCGGCATAAAATTGAATGTACTCAAACAAGCCATTTTAATAGATTCCTCGGCTTCGCGATGCTGTGCATCGCTTCGCTCGGAATGACCTGGGGGTTGGTGCGTTGAGATTGGGGGTTGATGTTTTTGGGTGCGTGGGGTATAGTTTGCAATTGATTATTGTAAGATTGGCGCGCCTAGCTGGGAGGTTATGTGCTGATAAGGCCAGATCCTTCACTTCGTTCAGGATGACAGTGAGAGGTTCAGGATGACAGTGAGAGGTTCAGGATGACAGTGAGAGGTTCAGGATGACAGTGAGGTGTAGCCAGGCTGGGTTTATTAGCCAGGGTCAATGTAAGGGTAATTTGAAAGTGAGAGTATTGAGATGGAACTGACTACGGAAGGACAGGGGGCGTTAGAGGCGATATTGGGGTTTGCCAAAGCGAACGGTCTCGATATTGCGGGTGGGAAGGTGCGGCGGACTTCTTCGCGGTTTTGTTTGGGGGTGGAGCATGGGGATTATAACGGTACCGAGCTATTCGGCGTGGGGACAGACAGGTTTATCTGGATGGCTTATAAGCCGAATGGCACTGATAGAATTAAATTATTTAGCGGAAATTTTCCGGACGATGGGGTTATTGAATTTAAGTTAGGAGATGTTCCTGAGCCGAAGTCGGATATTATAGCTGAGACGTGGGGACGCTTTCCGTATGGAGTTGAATATATCTTAAGGCGTGAAGGTTACAAACTCAAACAAGGCATTGACGGTGTTATCTATGGGAATATTCCCGGCGGTGGGATGAGTCGGTCGGCGTCTTTGAGTTTGAATTTGATTTTGTCACTGCTGGATGCGAACGGCATCGAGATAGAAGAGAGGATGACGGTTGTCGAGCTGGCCCAGGCCGTTGAAAATGACTATATTGGTTCGCCCTGCGGAAAGCTGGACCAGATTATGATATTGTTCGGGCGAGAAGGTATGGGGACCTATTATAATCCAGCAAAGAGGTCTGTGGATTACGTCCAACTTGGTGCCGGTGCCACCGATTTTCGTATAGTAGTGCTTGATACGGGGACGGTTCGGCCTGGTCTTGAGAAGTCAACATATAAAGTCCGAAGGGCAGAATGTGAGAAACTGGTTTCGATATTACAAAAAGCCAGTTACGATATATCGTGCCTTGCGGATATAAAGGACGAGGCAATGTATGAGAAGATTATGGCCGAGTTCGGTGAGAGTTACCCTGATTTGTGCGACCGGCTAAAGTATATTTTTGCAGCCCAAAAGCGGTTCTATAAAATGCTCGAAGCCTGGAAGGCCGGCGACATCGAAACCGTGGGTCAGATATTCAGGGAAGACGGCATAGGACTGCGAGATGCTTATAAGATATCAGGGGCGGAACTGGAGACAATGTGTGATATTGTTCGGACGGTGCCGGGTGTTTTAGGAGAGCGGATGTTAGGCGGTGGTGACAAGGGAGCATCGGGCGCTTTGGTTCGGGCTGAAAGTATCGAAGCGGTTCAAGGAGCAGTTGATACGGCGTATCGGCGTAGTCACGCTGAGTTTGCCGATAAATATGCCGTTCACATCTGCAAAGTTGTGGATGGTATCAGGGTTTATGAAGGTCCGCTTTAATAGTGACAACTATGTGTGCAGAATCTTTACTTGTAAGACTATTATTATAACAGGTATTTATGTCAGAAAAATGCTCAGCGGCAAAAAGGGGAGTTTTCTGTGCTGCTGTCCGTGCGAATAAGCAGATTGGGCAGCGGTTCTATCGGCTTGGGCTGGAATTTTCGGGGGCTGGTGCGGAGTCTTTTGCTAATTTTAAGCCGGGACAGTTCGCCGAATTGGATGTTTCCGGTACCGCCCTGCCGCCGGCGGAAGCCATACCGGAAGATTTGGCCGATGCGGCCGGGCGGAAGATACTACTTCGCAGGCCTTTTAGTTTTTGTGATGTTACTGTCAAAGAAAAAAAAACCTTCGTTGAGATTCTTTATTGTGTTGTCGGGCCTGCAACTTTGCGAATGACAACGCTATCAGCGGGCGATTCGGTCAGTATAATTGGGCCTCTGGGGAATGGTTTTTGGGTGCCGGAGGGCAAGAAAACAGCCCTTCTGGTTGCCGGCGGGATGGGCGCTGGGCCATTGGAGTATCTGGCGAAGGTTCTGACGGCTGATTATTCTGATATTGAGGTGATTGCGTTTGCCGGTGCGAAGACGGTGAAAGAACTGCCTTTTGAGGCGCGATTGGATGAGATTTCGCAACAGTTGGGGTTTTCCTTAGGGGAGTTTGCCAGGTATGGCATAGAATCGCTGGTGGCAACAGATGACGGCTCGGCTGGGTTTGCCGGGCTCGTAACCGATTGCCTTTCGGAATGGCTTGGCCGGTCTGACTCAGCCGGTAAGGATATGATTATTTATGGGTGCGGGCCTGAGCAAATGCTGGCGCGAGTGGCTGAAATCGCCATGCAAAAGAAAATCGATTGTCAGGTCAGTATGGAGCGGGTAATGGCGTGCGGGATTGGGCTGTGCCTGAGCTGTGCGGTTGAGTGCAGAGTGGCTGAGTCAAACGAAACTGCTTATAAGTTGTGCTGCGAGGATGGGCCGGTTTTTGATGCGAAAGATGTTGTTTTTTAATCGCGGATTACGCGGATTACACGGAGAAATTTTAGTTGTTTTTTAATCGCGGATTTTGCGGATTGCACGGAGAAAATCAAAGTAAAGAACGAAAAAATAGATTCCTGCTTTCGCAGGAATGACAACCTCGCGCAGGAATGAAAGGAGAATGGTGGGGCAAGCCCCACCCTACATGTAATGTTGAGATTGCCCCTACATGTAATGTTGAGATTGCCGTCCGCCACAGGCGGATTTCGCAGGCCTCGCAATGACAAAAGAAAGCTCGTATGAATGAAGGTGTTGATATATCGGTTGATTTTGGTGGGATTCGGCTTAGTAATCCAGTGTTTACGGCGTCGGGGACGTCCGGGTACGCTGACGAGTTAGCTGATTTTATGGATGTCAACTCGCTCGGCGGATTTATTACCAAGAGTATTACGCGCCGGCCAAGAAAAGGCAATGCGACGCCGAGGATTGTCGAGACGAATTCCGGGATGCTTAACGCCATCGGGTGGGCGAATATCGGATTGGATGCCTTCGTTACAGAAAAACTGCCTGCTCTCGAAAAGTTATCTTGCGCCGTGTTTGTTAATATAGCCGGCGAGACTATTGAGAAATACGTGGCTGTGGCACAGCGCCTGGCTGATGAAAAAGCGATAGCCGGATTTGAGTTGAATATTAGCTGTCCCAATGTCGAGCGTGGCGGGATTAGTTTCGGCACTGAGCCGGAGCAGGTGAGGGAGATTACATCAGCGGTGAAAAATGTTTCCGGTGAAAAGATTTTAATGGTCAAGCTGGCGCCCGCCGTTACGGACATTAGCGTAATTGCTCGAGCGGCGGTTGAGGCCGGTGCGGGTGCACTCAGTCTGGTAAATACCTTTACGGCGATGGTTGTCGATATCGAAACCCGCAGGCCTGTTCTGGCCAATAAGACGGGTGGGTTGTCGGGGCCGGCAATAAAGCCAATAGCAGTTTATCTGGTTAATAAGATTTACAATGAGGTTGCGAAAGGTTCCGGAATCCCGGTTCTGGGGATGGGAGGAATCAGGACCGCTTCGGACGCTATCGAATTTATTATTGCGGGGGCATCGGCTGTGGGTGTCGGGACGGCGAATTTTACTGAGCCGGGATGCACGGTAAAAATCATCGAAGGTATAAGAAAATATTGCGTTCGTAAAGAAATAGCAAATATCAAAGAACTGGTCGGGTCCCTTGAATAAATCAAGGTGTTAGAGATTAAATCTTGTTGTTATTGAAATTTGAAAAACAAATGAAACGAACAATTGCTCCAGGCACTCGAACAAGGCATTTTTCACCACCCCCAAACAAGTTTGAGGGTGCCACCCAGGTTTCATTAGTAATTCAAAGGTCAATAATATCAGGAAGAATGTGAGGATGGGAATGAAAAGTTTGCATATCAAAGTTATGCTTTCGGCCTTTCTGTGCGCATCTTTTGTGTTGAATGCAGCGATAGCAAGCGACAGACGGAATACAATCGTGTTGAAAGCAGAATCATTCAAGCATTATACTGACACATTCAACGAAAATGATGAGGAACTATATGTCCAACACATTTCCAATGAGAAGGCGTGGGAGTTTGTCGGCGCGAATATTCCGCTGTTCGAATGTCCGGACAAGGATTTGGAGCGGACGTACTACTTCAGGTGGTGGACGTACCGCAAACACATAAAGCTGACGCCGGATGGATTTGTGATTACTGAGTTTCTGCCGAAAGTGCCGTGGTCGCGCAAGCACAACACAATCAACTGCCCTGCCGGCCATCACTTCTACGAAGGGCGCTGGCTGCACAATCGGAAATACTTAGACGATTATGCGGTGTTCTGGTTCCGCAAAGGTGGCAGCGTGCGAAGTTACAGCTTCTGGGCTGCCGATGCGATGTGGGCGAGGTATTTGGTAACAGCGGATAAGCAACACGTTACCGACCTGCTTGCTGATTTGATTAACAACTACAAAGCGTGGGAGAAAACGAGACTTGAGCCGGATGGTTTGTTCTGGCAAATCGATGACCGGGACGGTATGGAGGTCTCCATAGGTGGGAGCGGGAAGCGTGCTACTATCAATTCCTATATGTACGGTGACGCGATTGCGATAGCCAGGATTGCAACGTTGGCCGGCACAAAGGAATTGGCTTCAGAATATCAGGCGAAGGCAGCAAAGATTAAGGAACTTGTTCAAGCCAGACTATGGGACAGCAAGGCAAAATTTTTCAAGACGCTTCCTCGCAAAGCAGAGAATCTTGTTGATGTGCGCGAACTGCTTGGCTATGTGCCCTGGTACTTCAATTTGCCGGATGTGGGCAAGGGATACGAAGCTGCGTGGAAGCAATTGATGGACCCGAAGGGGTTTTATGCGCCTTTCGGGCCGACAACTGCGGAACAGCGTCATGCTCGATTCGCCGTTTCCTATAAAGGTCATGAGTGCCAGTGGAACGGGCCAAGCTGGCCCTTTGCCACCACTCAAACGCTCGTAGGGTTGGCCAACCTGCTGAACAATTATAAGCAGACCGTGATTGATAAGAGCGACTACTTTGAAACGCTGAAAATCTATACGAAAAGTCACCGTCTGAAGCGAGAGGACGGGCGGGTCGTCCCCTGGATTGATGAGAACCTCAATCCCTACACCGGCGACTGGATTTCGCGCACACGATTGAAGAGATGGAGGAACGACACGTGGGACACAGGGAAAGGCGGTAAAGAACGCGGGAAGGATTACAATCACTCCAGCTATTGCGATTTGATAATTTCGGGGCTTGTGGGCCTTCGGCCTCGGCCGGATGATATTGTTGAGGTTAATCCATTAGTTCCCGCCGGCACGTGGGATTGGTTTTGCCTCGACAACGTGCTGTACCACGACCGGATTATCACGGTTATATGGGACAAAACCGGCAAGAAATACAACAGGGGAAAGGGTCTGCGGGTGTTTGCAAACGGCAAAGAGATTGCGCAGTCGGAAACCATCGGCCGTGTCACAGGCCAATTGCCGCCGGTTGAAAAAGAGAAGCCAACCTGCACAAACGAGACGAAAGCCGGCTGGCGCAAATACGAGAAGAATCCTGTTCTCGGCGGTAAACTCGGCACGTGCTTCGACGTGGCAGTGTTAGATGAAGAAAATACTTATCGTATGTATTTTTCGTGGCGTCCAAAGTGGTCGATTGCTCTGGTCGAAAGCTCCGACGGAATCCACTGGGGTGAACCGAGAATTGTGTTGGGACCGAGGTCAGATTCGGGGTGGGAAGGTCGGGTCAACCGCCCTGCCGTTATTAAGCGCAAGAACACTTATCATATGTGGTATACCGGCCAGACGAAAGACCGCTCGTGGATTGGGTACGCTACGAGTACGGATGGGGTGAGGTGGCAAAGGGCCAGTGACAAACCGGTATTGTCACCAGAGCAGCCCTGGGAAAACGTCGCAGTTATGTGTCCCCATGTCATCTGGGACGAAGAAATGAATTTGTACCGGATGTGGTACTCAGCGGGAGAACAATATGAGCCGAACTCTATTGGGTATGCTACGAGCCGTGACGGTCTTAACTGGACCAAGGTGGCGGACAACCCGGTGTTTACAGTTGGCCCGAGTAACCAGTGGGAACAGCACAAGGTAACGGGGTGCCAGATAATTCGGCAGGATGATTGGTACTTGATGTTCTATATTGGATTCAAAAATGAACATCATGCACAGATTGGTTTGGCACAGTCGCGCGACGGCTTGACTAACTGGCAGCGTCATCCTGAAAACCCGATTATCTCACCGGGGCAAGGCACCTGGGATGGTGACGCCTGTTATAAGCCTTTTGCTATATATGAGAAGGAAAAGGACCGCTGGCTGTTGTGGTATAATGGCCGACTAAAAGGAGTCGAACAGATCGGGCTGGCGATTCACGAAGGTAAATCTCTGGAGTTTTAATCCACCCAATATGTTATTTTGGAGGACGAATGATGACCAAAAATAAGTATAGTAAGGAGAAGGTCCTGCTCAAACTGCTTGCGGCGGTGAATGTGGTTGTGCTGTTGCTGGTTGTTCCGGGGCTGGCGGGAGTGCAGAAGCCGGAACTGGATGAAAGAGCCGCTGCTGCCGGTGAATGGGGGTATCGGCCCGCTGAGGGCGCGGTGTCGCAGGTCAATCCGCCGAGTTTTAGCTGGCGGCCTCAAAAGGGGCTAACGTGGGAAGTCGAGTGCGCCCGTGACTCGACTTTCAAGAGACCTGTATACCTCGCAGAAAATCTTGCGTTCAATGTTCACTGCCCGCCGCGTGTTTTTGAGCCGGGGGCTCACGTGTGGTGGTACCGCGGCAAGGACAACAAGGGGCGTTATACGAGCTGGAGTCGGCCTCGGACGTTTCGCATTGCGGAGGATGCTGTAGTTATGCCGATCCCGGTGCGCGAGGAGCTGATTGGACGGATACCGAAAACGCATCCGCGGTTGTTCGTTCGTCCTGAGAACGTTAAGCGGCTGCGGAAACTGGCGCGGGGTGAAATGAAGGACGCATATGACAAACTCGTGAGAGAATGCGAGAGACTCCTGGCCAGGCTGCCTTCAACTGAGGAGCCGCCGAAGTATCCGAAAGATATGGTACGCGGCAGTGAATCCTGGCGAAAGGTTTGGTGGGGTAACCGCACTCGCACGATATCTGCGCTCAACAGTGCTGCAACGCTGGCTTTCACGCGGCTGCTCGGCGGTAAGGAAAAATACGGCCTTGAGGCCAAAAGAATCTTGCTGGAATGCGGCAGGTGGGACCCCAAGGGCAGTACCGGCTATCGCTATAACGATGAGGCGGGGATGCCCTACGCCTATTATTTTTCCCGCGCATACACGTTTGTCAACGACCTGCTGAGCGAGGAGGAGAAGAAAATCTGTCAGCAGGTAATGAAAGTGCGAGGTGACGAGATGTACCAGCATCTTTGCCCGCGTCATTTATGGCGGCCTTACGGGAGTCACGCGAACCGGGCGTGGCACTTCCTCGGCGAGGTAGGTATCGCTTTTCTGGGCGAGGTCGAGGGCGCTGATGACTGGGTATGGTTCGCTATGAATGTCTTTTACAATGTTTATCCGGTCTGGAGCGACAACGACGGCGGGTGGCACGAGGGTATCAGCTACAGCCATAGCTATCTGGGCCGCTTCACCTGGTGGGCGGACGTGATGCGGGAGGCAATGGGCGTTGACGCTTACGATAAGCCGTTCTTCTCCAAGGCCGGTTACTACACGATGTATCTTATGCCACCAGGCAAAGTCGGCGGCGGATTTGGCGACGGGGCCTGGCGGAGGTCGGCTTCGCGCAATGTGTCACTAATGAGCCAGTTTGCAGCGCAAGCCGGTAACGGACACTGGCAGTGGTACGTCGAACAGATGGGCGGTGCGAGGAAAACGAGCGGTTATCTCGGATTCGTTCGCGGCACTTTGCCGAAGGTTGAAGCGAAGCCGCCCGATGGTTTGGCAAGCTCACGGCTGTTTAAGGGCACGGGGCAGGCTTATCTGAACAGCGATTTGAGAGACGCCAGCAAGAGTGTCCAAGTGATTTTCAAATCGAGTCTCTTTGGCACGCAGTCGCACGGCAATGAGGCGAACAATTCGTTTATACTCTGGGCATACGGCAAGCGACTGCTGGTCCGAAGCGGGCACTACGATTCCTACGGAAGCGACCACCACCGCAACTGGGTGTGGAGCACTCGCTCGGTCAACAACATCACGGTCAACGGCCAGGGGCAGGAGAAGCGCACCGCGAAGGCGCAAGGCAAAATCACGGCCTTCAAGACGACGCCATCGATGGACATCGTCGTGGGTGAGGCGGGCCAGGCCTATGAAGATGACATCCTCGAGCGTTTCACTCGTGCCATCATTTTTGTCAAGCCGGAACTGGTTGTCATTTACGACCGCCTGGAAGCGAAAGAACCCTCGACGTTTGAATACTGGCTTCACGCTATCAATAAAATCGACGTGGCGAACCAGCACAGTATCCGTGTGCGAAACGAGGATGTGGTTTGCGATATTGATTTTCTTGCGCCGTCGGGCCTTACCTTTAAGCAGACCAACGAGTACGACCCCAAACCACGACCGCGTATCAAACTGCGGGAATGGCACCTGACGGCAGAGACAACAGAAAAGAAAAAGCGTATGGAGTTCGTGACGCTGTATCGGCCGCATCGAGTTGAGGACAAAGTGCCAGATGAAGCCAGCCTGGAACAGATAAAGGGCGGCTATGCGCTGAAGGTGAAACTATCCAATGGCGAGTTCACAGCTCTTCTTCCCACCGACGACGATGTCACTCTGGAGGCGCACGGCCTGAAAAGCAAGGGAGCAATTAAGTGCCGGCTGAAGCGAATCGGCAAACCAGCCGAAACCCTCGGGCTCGAAGAGTAATTGGAGAAGAAGGCCGGCTTGACGTTTTCGCGGGATTCGGGTATGTTTATATTGATTTATGGTGGTAAGCTCCCATAGATAGGGGCACTGGGGAATTTTGGTTAAAATTTATTGCTGGTAAGAGAGTGAAGGTCATAAAGAAAATTAGCCGGCGAAGGTTTTTGAAAAAGGCCACAGGTGTCGGCCTGGGGGCAATGGGATTTTCGTATATCATTCGCTCGTCCGCTCTGGGTAAAGCCGAGGCCGTTGCTGCGAGTAATCGGGTCGTAATTGGCTGTATCGGCGTCGGCCCAAGGGGACGGCTGAACACACGGGGACTGATGCATTATGGGGCACAGGTGGTCGCGGTTTGCGACGTCGATGCCAAGGCACGCGCACTGGCCAAGAAAGAAGTGGAAGGCCACTATGCCGGCACGCAGGGGCGAGAGAAGTACACAGGATGCGCAACCTACAATGATTTCCGCGAGTTGCTGGCCCGCGATGATATCGATGCCGTGCTGATAGCGACGCCGGACCACTGGCACGTTCCCATCGCCATTTCAGCGGTGAAGGCGGGCAAGGACATCTACGTCGAAAAGCCGCTCGGGATAACGATTGCCGAGGGCCAGGCGTTGAGGGATGCCGTGCGCCGGTATGGCGTGGTCTTCATGCACGGGACCGAACAACGGGCGTTCAGCCAGTTTCGATTCGCATGCGAATTGGTTCGTAACAAGCGAATCGGCGAACTGCAGACAATCAAAGTTGCCTGTCCGGGCGGCCAACAGACGGGCGTGTATCCGCCCATGCCGGTGCCAAAGGGGCTGGACTGGGACATGTGGCTCGGACCGGCTCGGTGGGTACCGTACACGAGGGCACGACTTCGTCCGGGCCCCAATCAAGGCTGGTACTTCATCTCCGACTATGCCTCGAGCGGTTTCGTGACCGGATGGGGTGTGCACCATATTGATATGGCTCAATGGGCCCTCGATGCGGACCACAGCGGTCCGGTTAAGATTGACGGACAAGGGGTGTTCCCCAAAAACGGTCTCTGGGATACGCCCCTGACGTGGAGCATCGATTATACATATACCAATGGTGTGCGGGTGAACTTCACAGATAATAGCAAGAACCGTCAGGGCGTTCGCTTCGAGGGAACCGAGGGCTGGATTCACGTTACGCGCAGCTCAATCGAGGCAGACCCAAAGTCGGTGCTGCGCTCGGTCATCGGCCCGGACGAGGTTCATCTGTATAAGTGCGACAGCGATGACGAGAATTTTGTCGAGTGCGTCAAGAGCCGCTCAGAGACCTGTTCGCCCATTGAGGCCGCCCACCGGTCCACGACGGTGTGCTACTTAGGTTACATCTCGATTCTGCTCGGCCGTGAGCTGCGATGGGACCCCGACGCCGAGCGATTTGTCAACGACGAGCAGGCCAACAGAATGCTGTCACGGTCGATGCGCAGCCCGTGGCATTTGTAAAAAACCAATGAGCTTTTAATGAAATTTGAAAAACAAGCGAAAGGAACAGTTACTCCAGGGGCTCGAATAAGGCATTTTCCAACACCCCCAAACAAGTTTGAGGGTGCCACCCAAATTTCATTAGTAATTCAAAGGTCAATAATAGAGACTCTTGGGGAGGCAGCAGAGTAAGATGGCCAAGGATATGGAACAACTGTACGCCGAACGGCTGAATCGCTACGTTACCGCAATGCGGAACGAGAAACCGGACAAGATTCCAATTCGTCCATTTGTTGCGGAGTTCACGGCCAAGTACGCCGGGTACACCTGCCAGGAGGTAACCCACGATTTCGAGAAGGCGTTTGCGGCCGCCCGCAAGTGCGCGGCGGATTTCGACTGGGACGCCGTGGTCGGCAATATGGTTTACGTTTGGACGGGGCTGACGCAGGCCATCGGGACAAAGTACTATGCAGTTCCCGGTATCGATATATCGGCCGAGACCGGTTTTCAGTACCTTGAGCCGCCTGAGGAAAAGGCGTTTATGAAGCCGGACGAATACGACCAGCTCATCGAGGACCCAACGGGGTTTCTGTTCAACGTGTGGCTTCCGCGTATCTCGGCCGACGTCAGTGCGATGGGCGAGCCGACGTCGTATCGGAACAACCTGTCCTTTTTGAAGGGCGGGATGGCAATGCTGAATTATTTTATGGCATTCGGCACACAAAACGAACTACTGCGGAAAGAATCGGGGACGGTCTCGGCGATTTCGGGGATTCTGAAGGCACCGCTCGATATCATCGCCGATAAGCTACGGGGGTATTTAGGATTAGTGACGGATTTGATGGAGCGGCCGGAAAAGGTGATGGCGGCGTGCGAGGCGCTGATGCCGCATCTGACGCACGTGGCGCTTTCGGGGGCGGACCCGGACAAGAACGTGCCCATCGGGTTCTGGATGCACCGCGGGTGCGTGCCATTCGTCACGATGGAGCATTTTGATAAGTTCTACTGGCCGACACTCAAGCCAATCATCGAGGAAATCTGGGCCAAGGGACATCAGGTCCTGTTTTATGCTGAAGGCAATTGGAACGCGCATTTGAAGTCCTTTGCCGAGCTGCCGGACGGGAGCGTCGTTTATCACGTCGATATGGCCGATATTTTCGAGGTGCACAAGGCGATTGGGCACAAGTTCTGCATCAGCGGCGGCATTCCCAATTTTCTGTTAGCATACGGTACAGTGGACGAGGTGCGCAACTGCTGCAAGAAGGTAATCGACGGTGTGGCCCGCGACGGCGGCTACATTATGGACGCCAGCGCTATTGTCCAAAACGATGCGAAGATTGAGAATATCAAAGCGATGACCGATTTTACGCGTGAATATGGAGTGTATTGAATTGACTATTGACTATTGACTATTTAGGGAGTTATCTGGATGGCCGAACAAAAGAAACCAAAGAGGAAGCCGGGTGTTTGTATTCCCTGGGAGGAAAAGCTAAAGGAGCTGCCCAAGGTTTCGGGAGACAAAGAGCTTGTCCAGAAGGTATGGGAAGACATCGACGCACTGGGCTATGTGTATATCTGGCAGTGTCTGCTCTCATTCTGAGCAACGAATGAACGATTGGAGATTATGCTATGAATGGAAGAGCGCTTATCACTCGCCGCAGGTTTATGAAAGAAGCTGCTGGTGTCGCGGCCGGCGTAATAGCGTTTCCGTACATTGTTTCTTCGTCGGCACTGGGTAAAGCGGACAAGGTTGCTGCGAGCGAGCGCGTTGTGATGGGCTGCATCGGGATGGGTGGTCGAGGCACTGCTAATATGCGCGCCTTTATGGGTAGAAAGGAAGTGCAGGTTGTTGCTGTCTGTGATGTCAATGCCAACAATCGGAGTAAAGCTCGCCATATAGCCAACCAGAAGTACGGCAACAAGGATTGTGCCGCTTACAATGATTTTCGGGAGCTGGTAGCACGGGAAGATATTGATGCGGTCTCGATTGCCACGCCAGACCACTGGCATATCATACCGGCAATTGAGGCAGCCAAGTCAGGTAAGGATGTTTTTTGCGAAAAGCCGCTGTCGCTTACTGTTGCTGAAGCAAGAGAGACGGTGAAGGCGGTCAGGCGTTATGAGCGGGTGTTTCAAATGGGCACCCAGCAACGTTCGAGCTGGAACTTCCGCTTTGCATGCGAGCTTGTTCGCAACCGGTATATTGGTGAGCTAAAAACTGTGACGGTAAACGTCGGCGGGCCTCCCAGGCCATGTCGCCTGCCGGCGCAACCGATGCCGGATTATGTCGATTGGAATATGTGGCTCGGGCAGGCGCCCTGGAGGCCGTTCAACAAACTCCTTATCGGTACGGGTTGGGCGGGCTTCTATGACTATTCCGGCGGTGCAATGACCGGCTGGGGATCACACCACTTCGATATCGCCCAGTGGGGTGTGGATATGGACGATAGCGGGCCGGTTGAAATTATTCCTCCTGACGGCAAAGACTATAAGGTACTCACCTATAAATATGCTAACGGTGTGATTATGACCAAAGACAAGGCGAATGCTATTTTGTTTACCGGTACGAAAGGCAAGGTCGAGGTCAATCGTGGCTATTTGCGTACCTGGCCTGAGAGTCTCAAAGATGTGAAGACAGGTGCCGATGAGATACACCTGTACGAAAGCCGCGACCATAAGGGTAACTTCCTCGATTGTGTTCGCACCCGTCAGCGGCCGATCTGTGATGTTGAGATTGCCTGCCGTTCAGTGAGTGTGTGCCATCTGGGTAACATAGCGTATCAGCTTAGGCGGTCGCTGAAGTGGGACCCTGAACGTGAGGTTTTTGTTGGAGATAGCGAAGCTGACCGTTTGTTGTCACGGCCAATGAGGAGTCCGTGGCGTTTGTAAGAATGATTGATGATTAAGAGTAATTTTTAACTGAGAGGTTCAAAGGTCTTGTATGAAGGAAAAAGGATTTAATCGCCGCCAGTTTCTCAGAAGAGCAACCGCTGCGACTGTGGGAACGATAAGTTTTCCATATATTGTTCCATCTTCAGTACTGGGTAAAGCCGGCAGTGTCGCTGCGAGCAATCGGATTACATTGGGTTTCATCGGTGTGGGCAGTCACGGAATTGGGATGAATCTGAGGACGTTCCTTGGTAACGCAGATGCTCAAGCTGTTGCCGTTTGCGATGTCGATACCAATCATCGGAACAAAGCCCGTGATATGGTAAACCAAAAGTATGGTAATCAGGATTGCGCTGCTTACAATGATTTCCGAGAAATCATCGCGCGGGCTGATATAGATGCTGTGGTGATTTCGACGCCGGACCACTGGCACGCCCTTATGTCGGTGATGGCGGCTAAGACAGGTAAAGATGTGTTTTGCGAAAAGCCAACGCTTACCGTTCAAGAAGGGCGCTTCTTTAGCGATACAATCAAGCGGTACGGCCGAATTTTCCAGACGGCTTCCGGAATTCGGGCGAGCTCTGTGTACCACCGTATGTGTGAGCTGGTCCGCAATGGCCGGATCGGTAAGGTGCATACCGTACGGGTAGTATTGCCAAGCGGTCCACATAGGCCGGGTGTTACTACACCTATGCCAGTGCCGAAGGGTCTGGATTACGATATGTGGTTAGGCCCGGCACCGTGGACGCCATATACGAAGGACCGGCTTCATTATCACTGGCGGTGGGTCAGCGATTATTCAGGTGGGCAGTTGACTGACTGGGGCGCTCACCATATCAGTATCGCACAGTGGGGAAACAACACTGACCTGACCTGCCCTGTGGAAGTCGAGGGTAAGGGCGTATTCTGCAAAGGGGGACTGTACAATACGGCCAAGGAATATAAAATCGAATACAAATATGCCACCGGTGTCAAGCTGATTGTTATATCCGGCACGCCGGGTGTGCGATTCGAGGGAGATGAAGGATGGATTAGTAGTACTGGTGGGCCTTTGAAAGCGAATCCTGAATCCATATTAGATTCTGTCATTGGCTCTGATGAGATTCACCTTTACACGTGCCCGGCAGGTGAGCAACGTAATTTTCTTGATTGTGTGAAATCACGCAGGCCATGCTTCTATCCTGAAGAGGTTGGCCATCAGGTATTTACGATTTCTCATATCGGCAATATCTCGATGCTGCTCGGGCGAAAGCTGAAGTGGGACCCTGATAAGGAACGGTTTGTCAATGATGAACAGGCGAATAGAATGCTGTCGCGGTCGATGCGCAGTCCGTGGCACCTGTAAAATTTACTATTTACTATTGATGACTGAAAAACAACCGTAAACTGTAATTGTGAGATACAAGAGTTTTTACCATGAAGGAAAAAGGATTAAATCGGCGGGAGTTTTTGAGAGAAGCGGCTGGAGTATCGGTAGCGGCGGTGGGTTTTCCGTATGTTGCTGCCTCATCGGCTCTGGGTAAAGCCGGCAGCGTCACCGCGAGCAATCGGATTACATTAGGATTTATCGGCGTCGGCGGTCACGGTACGGGAGTTAACTTGAGGAACTTTCTGGGCAATTCAGATGCGCAAGCTGTTGCCGTTTGCGATGTCGATACCAATAATCTCAATAGGGCTCGTGATATAGTGAACCAAAAGTACGGCAACAACGACTGTGCCACGTACAAGGATTTCCGTGACGTTATCGCGCGTGATGATATCGACGCGGTGATGATTTCGACGCCTGACCACTGGCATGCTCCAATGTCGATAGCTGCGGCTAAAGCGGGCAAGGATGTAGAGTGCGAGAAGCCGACGCTGACTATCGATGAAGGTCGCGTTCTCTGTGAAACGATGAAACGTTACGGCCGGGTTTTTCAATGGTCCACGGAAGACCGGGCAGTGGACGTGTATCACCGTATGTGTGAGCTGGTTCGCAACGGGCGGATAGGTAAGGTCCATACGATTCGGGTGGAATTGCCGAGTGGGCCACACAACCCTGGCAATCCGGCGCCGATGCCGGTTCCGCCGGGTTTAGATTATGAGATGTGGCTGGGGCCGGCACCGTGGGCACCATATACCAAAGACCGCTGTCACTGGAACTTTCGCTGGATTCTTGATTACTCGGGCGGGCAATTGACGGACTGGGGGGCTCATCTGCTCGACGGTGCACAATGGGGAAACGACAGCGAACATACTGGCCCAGTGGAAGTCGAGGGAAAGGGTGTGTTCTGCAAAGAAGGCCTTTATGATACGGCGAAAGAGTACAGAATCGAGTACAAATATGACAACGGCGTTAAGCTGATTGTTACGTCCGGCACGCCCAGCCTTAGATTCGAGGGGACCGAGGGGTGGATAGGCAACCACGGCTGGAGGGGGAAACTGCAGGCAGAGCCCAAATCCATCCTGGATTCGGTAATTGGCGCTAATGAAATTCATCTCTATACTTGCCGTGCCGGTGAGCAGCGTAATTTTCTTGATTGTGTGAAATCGCGTAAGGAGTGCTATTTTCCACCGGAAACAGGCCAACGATGCTTTACAATTGCTCACATCGGCAATATCTCGATGATTCTCGGCAGGAAGCTGCAATGGAACCCCGACACCGAGCGGTTTGTCGATGATGAGCAGGCGAATAGGATGCTGTCACGGTCGATGCGCAGCCCGTGGCACTTGTGAAATTTATTATTTGCTATTTACTATTGACTATTGAAACACGATTATCGTTTATCAAATAATACTTGGAAAAGGAAGGCATTATGAAAGTTCAAAGCAAAGAGATTTTGGCGATTTTGTTGTTTGTGGGGATTTTCTGTTTGCTGTCGACAGCAAGCGTCTATGCCAGGGACACCCGCAGCCTGCCAGTCAGGACTCACTTAATCGGTAATGATTTTTCCGCCTGGCGGGGCAATACCGGGCAGTGGGAAATTGTCGGCGATACCTTTACAAATCCCAAGAATGAGAAACTGCTGAGCAGTAAGCCGGGGACGGGAGTTATTGTGAATGGGCCGACAGGGAGAACAAGGAATATATTAAGCAAAGCAGAATTTGGTGACGTCAGGGCACATATCGAGTTTATGGTCCCAAAGGGCTCCAATTCCGGCGTGTATTTTATGGGGCGCTACGAGATTCAGGTGTTCGATAGCTGGGGCGCGGGCGAGCCGAAGCACTCCGACTGCGGCGGTATCTATCAGCGCTGGGACAATAACAGAAGCCCCAAGGGTTACGAAGGCCATCCGCCGCGGGTCAATGCCTCGCGAGCGCCGGGGCAGTGGCAAACGTTCGATGTCGTTTTCCGGGCGCCGCGTTTTGACGAGAGTGGGCAAAAAATTGCCAACGCGAGATTTGAAAAGGTTGTCCACAACGGTATCGTGGTACACGAAGATGTGGTACTTTCTGGACCAACGCGGGCCAGTACATATAACGATGAAAAACCTTTAGGGCCGCTGATGCTGCAAGGTGACCATGGGCCGGTGGCATATCGCAATATCCGGCTAGGGGCAACACCTTTCTTTGCGATGGATACCGCAACGAAAGATGCAAAACACAAAAGCGCAAAAGAGCAGGTCCAGATGGTCAAAGAACTGGGATATGCCGGCATAGGGTGCACAGCAGGCAAGGGGCTGGCTGAGATGGCCGAGGAGCTGGACAAGAACGGCCTGAGACTTTTCACTGTCTATCTCGGCGTAAATATTGACCCCGACCAGCAGAAGTACGGCCCGGAATTAAGAGAAGCGATCACGGTATTGAAGGGACGCAATGCGATACTGTGGCTGTTCGTGCTAAGCAAGAAGCATAAGCCGTCTTCGCCGGAAGGTGATGCGCGTGCGGTGGAAGTTATTCGAGAGATAGCGGATATGGCGGCTGAGGCCGGGGTTCGGGTGGCACTTTATCCTCACCATAGATTCTGGGTCGAGCGAGTGGAAGATGCGGTGCGAGTGACGAAAAAAGTAAATCGGAAAAACGTGGGAGTAACCTTCAATCTATGTCACTGGCTAATGGTCAACGACGAGAAAAATATGAAGCCCCTGATAAAGTCGGCGATGCCTTACCTGTTCGTGGTAAGCATCAACGGCGCGGACAGTGGAGGAAAGGACTGGAAGCATCTAATCCAGACATTGGATAGGGGCTCCTTTGATATATACGGGTTCTTAAAAACGCTGGAGGATTGCGGCTACACCGGCCCGATAGGACTGCAGGGCTATGGCATTGGCGGCGATGCGTATGATAACCTGAAGCGCTCAATGGGCGCATGGCGAAAACTAAATCGTGCGTCAAGATAGCAGTCGAGTACGTATAAGTTCGGAATATGGAGCAGTTTAAGTTGAAAGGAGAGTCCGGTATCATTAGAGTTCGCTTCATTTGTATCGGTTTTTTGATAGGCGTGATGTCGGTCTGTACGGCTGAGCGAATTGCTTTGGCGGCAGCGAAAGGACAACTCGCAAGAGGGCTGTTTGACGTGCGCGATTACGGCGCCGCCGGAGATGGAGTAAAGTTAGATACCAAAGCCATTCAAGCTGCAATTGACGCCTGTGCGCAGGCAGGTGGAGGAAAGGTTTATCTGAGCAACGGCACGTTTCTGAGCGGAGGCGTAAAGCTAAAGGATAATGTTGGGCTCTATGTCGAAGGAGGCGCTGTTCTCTTAGCCAGCAGAAGCAAAGACGATTATACACACCGGAGCCTGATTTACGCCGAGAACGTGGAGAACATCAGCGTCGCAGGCCGGGGCACCATCGACGGCCACGGCGCAGTCAGCAAGGAGTTTCCGAAAGTAAGAAATCATCCAATCCACTTTGTTCAGTGCAAGAACGTAAAGGTCCAAGACATTACTCTTCGCAACTCCACTACCTGGATACAACACTACTTCAAATGTGACAATCTTGTTATTGACGGCGTCACGGTCGAGAGCAGGATTAACCCGGACATAGAGAAGCCACGGTATGCAAGCGCCCCCGGACGGAATGAAGACGGGCTTAATATTAACAGCTGCCAGCAAGTGCGGGTATCCAACTGCGTAATCAATAGCGACGATGACGGCATTGTACTCAAGAGCACATCGGAACGTCCCTGCAGAAATATAACTATAACGAACTGCATAGTGAGCAGCAATGCCTCGGCCATAAAGTTTGGTACGGAATCCGGCGGCGGTTTTCAAAATATAACGGTCAGCAACTGTACAATATACGACACTCGTAACTCGGGCATTGCACTTTTGATAGTCGATGGTGGGACACTTGACCGCGTTAATATAAGCAACATCACGATGAGAAATGTAAAGGGCAGCGCGATATTCATCCGCTTGGGAAATCGCGGGCGGCTGTATGACAGAAGGAAAAAGCCGGGAGTGGGCAAGGTGCGGAACATTACGATAAGCAATGTTCAGGCGAGTGAAGTGGGCGGCTGGATCGAACCTGTGGGCAAGAGAGTCGTCGGATGCCATATCACCGGACTACCCGGATTTCCAATCGAGGACGTTACTCTGTCGAACATCAGGATTCGGTTTAAGGGCGGCGGCACGGCAGAGGATGCACTCAGAGAAATCCCTGAGCGTCCGGAGGCATATCCAAGCTGCAGAATGTACGGGACCCTTCCGGCCTACGGATTTTACGTCCGTCACGCGGAGAGGGTCGAGTTTCATCATCTGGATTTGGGATTTGAAAAGACGGAGCTTCGGCCTGCTATGGTCTTTAATGATGTAAAGGACCTGGAGATTTTCGATTTCGACGCGGAAAGCACGGCGTCAACGAATGCTCTGATATGGCTTAAGCAAGTGCGCGGGGCCTTTATCCACGGATGCAGTCCGCGCAATCCGGTTACAACATTTGTCCGAGTGGATGGGAACGAATCAGATGACATTACCTTGATGAACAATAACATGAGTAGAGTAAAACGGATTCTGGAAAGAGGGAAACAGACAAAAGAGAACGCAATTTATCTGGACAACAATCGGACGAGGTGAGCGAAAGGTTTTTAGGATATATCAAAAAACAAATGGAAACTCTAAAATTATTACGCGATTATTTTCCGACTGCGGTTTTTACCGGCAAGTGCCTGGTCTTTATAAGCGAGGACTGGCGTGTCGAGCTTACCGAGCATAAAGACAGCGATTTTAGTAAGCCGGATGCCGAGCCGTCCGTTATACGAGTTAGAATCTTCAAGAAGGCATTGAACGGTGATTTTGTCCCCGGCCATTATGAAGATTTTCAGCTTGCGTCGATAGGCGAACTTGCCGAGCAGATTGAAAAGTATGTGCAGTCGGCGATTGGCAGGAACATCAGGGAAAATATTGAGTGAGCAGCCCACAAAATTTTCTTCTTTATCTTCGTCCTACCCGCTACAATCCGGTCTATGAGTAATTTGGCAGTTGAAGATATTGACGGTGGTATTGTATTTATCGTAAAGGTTGTGCCCGGCAGTAACAGGACGGCTGTTTGCGGCTTGCTCGATGAGATGCTGAAGATTAAGGTTTCGGCGGCACCTGAGAAAGGAAAAGCAAATCAGTGCCTTATTGAACTATTGGCGAAACAACTCGGTGTGAAAAAGAATGCCGTTAGTATAATCTCCGGCAAAGCCAAACCAATCAAGCGCATGCAGGTTTCAGGCATTTCGCCTGAGACACTATTGAAGAAACTGAATTTGAATAAACGGGGTTCCGGTTAATGACTGACAAATCGTCCCTGCTCTCACAAAGCCATACTACCGACGAGACTTCACTTAGATATATGCTGAAGCTGGCGGCACCAATGGTGGTTACAACCATATCGTTCACCATTATGCAGTTCGTGGACAGGTTTATGGTTTCACGTTTGGGGACGGATGCATTGGCGGCGATTTTGCCGGCCGGGCTTGTCAGCTTCCTACCCAGCGGCTTTGCGATAGGCGTTATGGCAAGTCTGAACACATTTGTGAGTCAGAGTCTTGGCAGAGGCAACAAGAAGGACTGCTCGAATTATTTCTGGCAAATGATATATATGGGATTTGTGTACTTTCTGGCTGTGGTGGTGATTATGCGGCCGGCTGCACCGTGGATATTCGAGATGATGGGACAGCCGGCGGCGGTGGCCGAGATGGAAGTGATATATTTTCGAATTATGCTTTACGCTCATGTGCTGGCGGTCATCAATTGGTCGGGCAACCAATTTTTTATGGGTATACATCGGCCGATTATCACGATGTGTGCATCACTGTGCGGGCAGGTGGTCAACGTAGCGGCTAACTATGTATTGATTTTCGGCAAGCTGGGTTTTCCGGAGATGGGGATTGCAGGTGCGGGCTGGGGGACATTTATCGGGATAGGGGTTGCGGCCGTTATTAATATGGCTGTGTTCTTGAGTAGCACTATGGACACGGCCTTTAAGACCAGGAGAACGGCAAATATCGATTTCTCAAAGATGTATGATTTGCTGAAAGTGGGGCTTCCCGCAGGATTTGGACTGATGGTGAATGTGGCATTCTGGGGGATGATTTTGTTTGGTCTGGTTGGGCGATTCGGCACAGAGGCGCTGGCTGCGACAAGTGCGGTACTTTCGTACACAAGTATCTCGGTCATGCCGGTCGTCGGCATCGGGACGGCCTTGAGTGCGGCAGTAGGGAAGACCATAGGTGCGGGCAGAAAAAAGGTGGCAACCAAGCAAACCAGCGCTTGTTTAAGAGTGGCATTGGTTTATATGGGATTGGTCGGGGTTTGCTTCTTTGTATTCAGAAATGCTTTGATGGGGTTCTGGTCATCCGACGATGAGGTAATCAAAGTCGGAGTTAATATTTTGATTTGCGCCGCTATATACCAGGTTTTCCACGCGGCACGAATCATTTACGGAGGGGCACTGCGCGGAGCAGGTGATACGGTTTGGCTGGCGATTGTCTCGGCGGTGGGAGCAGCGTTGATATTAGGACTGGGTGGTTTGCTTTTACCAAAGCTTTTCCCCTCTCTCGGATACATAGGTCCGTGGATTGCCGCAACATTTAGTATCATTGTGGTCGGATTAGCTAACCACTGGCGGTTTAAGAGCAACAGGTGGATGAACATAGATTTGTTTAAGCGCCGCGCAGTCGGTGTGCCGGTCGAGGTTGAGACAGCGGCTGAATAATATCTCGTGTTGGCTATTGCGTTTCGCCGGTATTAGGTGACCTGTCATATCCGAAACTGGTCGAACCTTGCAACCCGGGCTAAGTAAAGGCCACGGTTAGTCCGAAAGCGTTTGTAAATAGATGTTGCGAATCGCTCCGGTGGTGCACCAGGTTGAAATCCCCAACGGTTGAGAAAGGTCCACCTCCAATCGGATGTCGATTATTTTGCCGGTCGTTACGACATCTACAAGGTTTTCGTCGTCGAGCCAGGCTTCAATCTTATTGGGCGTGACGCGGAGGCGGACTCGGTACCATCGGCCGGTCTCGAACTCAATGAATTGCGTAGTCTCGTTTTCGGAGGCATCATAGAAATCGAGACTGGACAGGCCACAGAGCCCACCGCCCCAGCCGCCGAGGATTAGCGAGCACGAGTTGGCATCGACGGGAAAGGTCAGCCCACAGAAAAAGTCGCTTCCCGCGACCCGCATCGCTTCGAGCTCGATTTCATAGTTCATTCGGACGACCGGGCCGGCCCAGGTGACGCCGGTCATGTAGTTGCCCATTTCGAGGAAGATACTGCCGTCTTTGACGTATACAGCACCCTGGCCGCCGAAGTCGGTGATTTTCCACTGGCCTAATGTCATGCCGTCGAAGAGACTGGTTTCGACCGGCTGCAGCTTTCCCGCCACGTCTGGTTCATTTGGCTCATTCGGCGGCGTGGGTCGGCCTGAGTCACGACAGGCCCCCAACACAAGCACAAGCAGCAATAAAATCGTACATAGCGTACTGTGTAATGCACGGCGAAATAAGGTATCTGCGATAATAGTCTTTTTCCGGCTCATTATATTACTCCAGCCATAATAAAATTACGTTGAATAAAGTAACGTCGGAAAGTAAATTATACAACAGTTATTTGCTCAAACCAGCTTAATTTTTGCAACAGAAATTTCTTGATAAAATCCAACGAGTTAGATATAATTTACTTTGAGTAGTCCGGCAGGCATTTATGGGCTCAAAGTACGAGATTGTGGGGGGATTCAAAAGGAGGAACGTATGGAACGCCGCAGGCAGGTCCGAAATCTCGGACGCGATGTCAAATTGCGTCCCTTAATAATCCTTGGTTTTTCAGTCTTGCTGCTTTTGTGTCCTGCCAGCTTATGGGCAAAGCCCGTGAGCGTAAGAGAGGCTGAAAAGGCAGTGAGAGGTTGGCTAAAGGCCGATGTGCAACCTCTCGGAGCGGGCCTTGGTCAGCAAATTATGAGCGTTGAGACCTTCTCAGATGACGACGGACAAGCGAGCTACTATGTAGTCTATTTGCAGCCATCAGGATTTGTAATTGTTCCAGGTGATGACCTTGTGGAGCCGATTATATGCTTCGCTCCAATGGGCAGGTATGACCCATCGGAGGATAATCCGTTGGGTGCGCTGGTCAGCCGGGACGTGCCAGGCCGCATTGCCGCGGTTCGGGCCTTTCAGGCAGCCGAAGGTGCCGCCACACAGAAAAAAGACCGGAACAATAAGGAAACGGCTCTTCAAAAAGCTTCTCTTAAAGCTCAAAGCAAATGGAGCGACCTACTGAGCTATGCGGAGATGGTAGGAACAATGGGCGTCTCCAGCATTTCCGATGTGCGTGTTGCCCCGCTGGTCCAAAGCACCTGGGACCAGACAACAGTCAATAATGTCCACCCAGATGACGGAGGAATAAGCTGCTATAACTATTACATACCGCCTTATGCATATGGTGACCCCTGCAATTATCCCATCGGCTGTGTCGCTGCAGCAATGGCACAACTGATTCGTTACCACGAATACCCCCCAGGTTATTACGTCTGGAGCGATATGCCGCTTCAGCCCGATAGCGGCATTACACTGACCGAACAACAAGCTATAGGAGCACTCTGCTACCATGCCGCTGAGTCAATCAATACAACGTATGGGCCACCAGAAACTGGAGGCTCGAGTGCGTCCCCCAGTGATGCGGATCAGGAGTTACAGGATACGTTTTACTACAGCAATTCCATTTATGGGTGGAACTATAATAACCCCATCGGAGCGGGACTGAACGGGATGGTCAACCCGAATCTGGATGCCAGCTATCCTGTTATTTTAAGTGTCGATGGTCCGAGCGGCGGACATGCTATTGTTTGTGACGGATACGGCTACGATACATCAACCCTGTATCACCACCTTAATATGGGCTGGAGCGGTAGCTACAATGCGTGGTATAACCTCCCGTTTATCAACGCCTATTATACGTTTAATACTGTGGATGGGTGCATATACAACGTTTTCACCTCCGGTTCGGGCGAGATAATCAGCGGCCGAGTCACCGACCTGGCGGGATTTGGCATAAGCGGTGTAAGTATCGAGGCAACCGGCGGCGGTACACACTACGCAACCACCAACGACGAGGGCATCTATGCATTAGTGAATGTCCCATCAAATACGAGCTTTACAGTAAGCGCAAGCAAACCTCCCCACAATTTCGGCCCCCCCAAAAACGCTTCAACAGGACAATCTTCGGACTGGTCAAGCACTTCCGGCAATGTCTGGGGTGTGGATTTCGTTTCGCAAAGCGCAACTCCACCGACCGCACACAGCCAAATTGTTTCAGCCTTTTCAGGCACCGCCGAGACGATTACTCTCAACGCCACGGATGAAGGTGAACCCGACCCCCCGGGACAACTGACTTATATAATAACATCACTACCAACCCACGGCCGACTAACAGACCCCGCCGCGACCGGAATAACAACCGTACCATACACACTGGTAAATAATGGTAACACCGTCGAGTACTGGCCCTGCACATACTTCACCGGCCAGGACTTCTTTGACTTTAAGGCAAACGACGGTGGAACACCTACCCAAGGCGGTGACTCAGAACCGGCTACCATCACCATCGACGTCGATAATATTATAAACACCACCTTCGAACCACAGACGAACCTGTACGCACCTTGGCCGATTGACACCCTCTGCCACGACCAGCGAACACAGGTAATCTACCTGGCCGGCGAAATAGGAGACGCTAAAACAATAACTGACCTGGCATTGGATGTTGACCAGGTGCCGGGACAAACCCTTAACAACTGGACAATCCGAATGAAGCATACCAGCCGAAGTTACTACTCTGGCTATCCTTTGCTCGAAACGACCGGATGGACTATTGTCTATCAGAGCGATGAATCAATAAGCTCGACAGGATGGCGGAACTTTCATTTCCAGAACGTCTTCGAATATAATGGCACCGACAATTTGTTGATAGATTTCATCTACAATAATAGCTCTTACACTACAGAAAGTTACTGTATGGTTTCAGATACGGGTAGTAACCGTGTGGTGATGGCGTATTGCAACAGTACGCACGGCGATCCGCTGGATTGGACTGATTCCTATAACCCAGAACTATGGGTGTCTGAAGCTGTTCCAAACATAAAACTCATCTCGACGGTGCCGGCCCAGCCAATTACGGGAGATTTCGAGTCGGATTGCGAAGTGGACTTTTACGATTTTGCGGTTTTGGCATTGGCCTGGATGAGCAGACCGGGCGATGGCAATTGGAATCAGGACTGTGACATCTATAAGACAGCGGTACCTGTCATCGATATGCGGGACCTTTCAGAATTTGTCGGAAACTGGCTGACGATTGTTGAATAGGCGTTTGTTCCGAATCTAACCTGAAATAAAAGGGCTATGGGCCTTACGCTTGTGGATTTTTCCACACCAATTTTTACAAAATTCCCCACTTTAATGTTACTGGAAACGTTTTTGTGGATTATAAGGGTGTTCTGGCACAAAATCTCAGGGCAAGCTAATTTGAAACAGGCAAAAAGCCGACAAAATCTTTAGTTAAATATGACTGGACGGTTATGAAAAAGGGTTTCTTGCTAATTGTCTGCGTTTTGTTTTTTACGGCGGGAGTATCTCCCGGCCGGGACGAGTCCCTGGCTAATGAGGGCAAGAGGGGTCTGTACGCAAGGTCAATTGAACGAGTTTTGCGATTAAAGGCCGAGGAAGTTGACCTTGCCACTGCTGCTTTGATTATTTCGGAGCAGTGGAGTGATATCGTGCACGGGCGAAGGTATCTGTCAAGATTGGATGATATGGCACTGGAAATTCGCGAAAGACTCAAAAGCAAAAAGCAAAAGACAAACTTCAAGGCGATTGCGGTGATAAATAAGTATTTGTTTGATGAGCTGGGGTTTAAATCGATTTCAGAGGCAAGTGACCCGAACGATTTGTTTTTACACTCTGTGCTGGATAGAAAACGAGGGCACTGCCTGAGTCTTTCAATTCTCTATCTTTCACTCGGCGAACGGCTTGGTCTGCCTTTATACGGTGTGGTTGTGCCGGGACACTTCTTTGTCAGATACGATGACGGACGAGTGCGATTCAATATTGAAGCAACAAGCAAGGGCGGATACGCTCCTGATGAACACTACATAAATAAATTCAAGGTCCCCAAAAACGCTCGCGACAGTATTTATATGGCGAACCTTAATAAGATTCAGACGCTGGGGTGTTTTTTCAATAATCTGGGGAATTGCTACGATGATATCGGCGATGCCGAACATGCTTTGATGGCACTTGAAAGAGCTGTCGAGATAAATCCATCATTGGCTGAGTCACATGTGAATTTAGGTAATGTTCACCTGAAAAAGGAGCAGGTAAAGGATGCGATATACGAATACCGGAGGGCTCTGAAAATCAATCCAGGCGATGCCAAGACGCATAACAATCTTGGGAATGCGTACACTAAACGAGGCTGGTTGAACGATGCGATTTCGCAATACTGCCTATCGATTAAGCTGGACCCGAATTTCACAGATGCGTACAAGAATCTGGCCATAGCTTATTGCAAACGGAAAATGTTTGGGCGGGCGATAGTGCAATTGAAACAGGCAATCGTTTTGGAGCCGAAAGACGCCGACCTATACAGCCAATTCGGTGATGTCTATAGCCAGATGGGCGATTATAAAAAAGCAATATTACAATATGAAAAAGCCCTGAAGATTAAACGGGATTTTGCCGAGGCACATTACGGTCTGGCTACCTGCTACAACAAATTGGGTTTGGTTGACAAGGAAATTCGAGCATATAAAAAGGCGCTGGCTGTTAAGCCCAATATGCTGGCTGCCCTGGTAAATCTGGGGAATGCGTATTTCGGGAAGGAGAAGTATGATGCAGCTATTGAACAGTATAAGAAAGCTGTTCGGATAAAGCCCGATGGGGGTACGATTCATTATAATCTTGGGTCGGCGTATTCCAACAAGAAGAATTATAAAGAGGCGGTGGCTGAGTACCTGAGGGCGGTTGAGATTGAGCCGAAAATGGGTGATGCGCATAACGGCCTTGCCTTTGGATTTTATAAGCTAAAAAAGTATGATTTGGCGGCCAAGCACATAAAAATCGCCGAGCAATCAGGAGCGGAGATTGACAAAAAACTGCTCAGTGCCATCAAAAAGAGACTGCATTAAAATAAACCACAGGCGAGACCTTGAGTCTATGTCGTAGCCGTGCCGGCGACGGCTAAACAACCCCTCAATAAATCGGTAGGTTAAGATTGACTTATAAAAAAGTCACACTAAAATTATATCTATATATCTGCCAAAATGTCGGCGGCTGTTTCCTGTCATGAACGTTCTTAAGGGGAATATTGATATGTCTGAGCGGGTGAACAAAATGTTTACATGCGTGGTATTGTTTGGGCTGGTTGTCAATGTTATGCCTGCAGGTGGGGCACGGTCCGCAAAGGCGGTCAAGCCAATCCAACTGCATCCGGACAACCCCCACTACTTCCTGTGGCGCGGCAAGCCGACGATTTTGATAACCTCCGGTGAGCATTACGGGGCAGTGCTCAACCGGGACTTCAACTACAAAAAATACTTCAAGGCGCTCCAGTCATACGGTTTTAACCTGACGCGCACATTCAGCGGGGCATACTGTGAGCCGGTCGGGGCATTCAAGATTGAGAACAACACATTGGCGCCGGCGAAGGGTCGGCTGATATGCCCGTGGGCCCGCAGCGGTGAGCCCGGCTACGCCAACGGAGGCAATAAGTTTGACCTGACGAAGTGGGACGCCGGCTACTTCAAACGGCTGCGCGGCTTTGCTGCCGAGGCGAGCAAACGCGGCGTTGTGGTCGAGCTGGTACTGTTCTGCCCATTCTACAAAGACGATATGTGGAAACTCAGCCCAATGAATGCCGCTAACAATATTAACAGCATCGGCAAAATGAAACGCACCGAGGTTTATACGCTGAAGCATCCCAGACTGCTGGCTGTGCAGGATGCGCTATTACGCAAGATAGTCAAGGAGCTAAAGGACTTCGACAACGTATATTATGAAATCTGCAACGAGCCGTACTTCGGCGGCGTGACACTCGAATGGCAAAATCATATCGCTGAGACCATCGTCAAGGCCGAAGCGAACTTCAAAGCAAAGCACCTGATAGCGCAGAATATCGCTAACAAGTCCAAAAAAGTGGTCAAGCCGAATCCTCATGTGTCGATTTTCAACTTCCATTATGCCAAGCCACCAAAGGCCGTGACCGAGAACTATGGTTTGAACAAAGTCATTGGTGACGATGAGACGGGCTTTGCCGGCAGCAAGCCCAAGCCATACCGGCTCGAAGGCTGGGATTTTATTATCGCGGGGGGCGGTGTGTACGATAACCTTGACTACTCATTCACGGTCGGTCACGAAGACGGCACGGCAAAGATAAATGCGCCGGGCGGCGGCGGAGCGGTGCTCCATAAGCAGCTGAAGATTCTCAAGGATTTCATCAACAGCTTCGATTTTGTCAGGATGAAGCCGGACAATTCAGTCATCAAAGGCGGAGTGCCCGAAAAGGCGACCGCCCGCGCTCTGGTTCAGGCGGGCCGGGCTTACGCCATTTACATTAACGGCGGCAGTAAAGCGAACCTGGTGGTGGAGCTGCCCGGCGGGGCTTATACGGCAGAATGGGTGAACACGAAAACAGGAAAGGTTGATAAAAAGGAGACGTTTCAGCACGGCGGCGGTAATCGAATATTGCATTCGCCCAAGTATAGCGATGACATCGCTTTGCGAATTCAGCGTGTGCCGAAAGGCAAGTGACCAAATAGCGTAACGGAGCTGTTATCTTAACAGGGAATGGAAATAAAGCGGCTTTCAACACCATCCGAACAATTGCCCGACCAGGAAAAAACCGTTTCCTGGATTGCCGAGCTGACGCGGCAACCTCAGGCGTCGGTGCAGTCCCGGCTGCGCGAGGAGTTCGACAATCCCGGCACCAACGTGGCCCGTGCATTTCGTGAAACGGGCCTTGAGCCCTACGTATGGAACGACGGCCTGGCACGATTCTATGAGCAGACCGACGCCTTTCTGTACGAACTGATTATCTGGAACCGCAACAAGCTTAAGCGGCGGATGCGCCGCTGGGTGGCAAAGCATCTGGCCGATAGTGAAAAGCGAACACTGGACGTTTTGAGTATTGGCGACGGCCTGGGCTTCGATTCGGCTTACCTTGCCCGGGCAGGCCATCGCGTAACGTATTTCGAGGTGCCAGGCTATACGGAATCCTTTGCGCGAAACGTTTTTGCCGAGTGCGGGCAGGATGTAACCGTGCTGACCGATGAGAGTGACATACCGCTGGGCGCATACGATGCGGTGGTGTGTCTCGACGTGCTTGAGCACGTTCCCGACCCGCCCAGGTTTGTCGAGGTGATTGCGGGTTACCTGCGTCCGGGCGGCCGGCTTATCGTGCACGCACCTTTCTATATGATTCATCCGAGCAACCCCACGCATTTGAAAGCAAACCGCGGGTACAGCGGCAGCCTGTCGCTCTACGAAAAGCATAACCTCAGACTTGTTGACGGTGAGCCGGGGTGGAATCCAATCGTGCTCCAAAAGGCGGGTGGCGGTTCGCCGAGCCGTTTGCGGTTTAGCCCGAAGCTTTTTGGCCTGAGATTTGCCGGCTGGTATCTGGCCCTTGGGCGTTTTTCAACGCTGCCATTCTGGTGGGTGGATTTCTATCGCCGCAGACGAAATCGATGGTTCGAGGAATAGCAGGTCGGCGGAGCCATCCCCAAGCTGCGCTTGAGGCTGCCACCCAGCCGGTTTCTGCATTTTTTGAGACCTGAACAGGGGCAAAAAGCCATTATAAGATTACTGTGTGCTGCGTGGTAATGGTATTGGAAAAAGAACGTTGATAAAACAAGATGGCTGAGTTATTCTATCGTAGGTTCGTGAAGTGAGTTTGGTAGAAGTGAGAAGGTTTCACATTGTGTTCTAAGGAGTGGAGCAAATGCATGAGTTTTGGATTCTTCTAATTGTGCTGGCTGTTGGCTGTATTGTGTCCGGGCCGATCGCACTAATCATCAGCATCATCGCGTTGAACAGGTCAAGAGCAAGGTATCGTGAGCCGCCGATGAGGGTAGAGAGAGTGGTGCCGGAGAGGGTGGAGAGAGTGGTAAAAGCCGAAGAGGCTGTAAGGCCGACAGTAAGTGAGAAACGAGTGGAGGTAACTAAAGGGGAGCGGCTGGCAGAGATTGTTGCAGCGGCAGGAGTTAAAGAGGTGGAGAAGGTGGGGGTAGTTAAGAAGGCCGGTACGTTTGAAGAGCGGATCGGCACGAAGTGGATTCTTATTGCCGGCGTGATTGCGGTGTTTGTGGGAGTGGGCTTTTTCCTTAAGTATGCTTACGACAATGAGTGGATAGGCGAGCTGGGCAGAGTGGTCATAGCCGCTATTGGAGGCCTTGTTGCGTTGGTGATTGGTGAGGTAACGCGGCGACGCGGTTACGGCATTGTGGCTAAAGGTGTAACGGCGTTGGGGTTTGTGATACTTTATCTGGCGGTTTTTTCGGCTTATCCGTATTACGATTTGATTAGTTCAACATGGGCTTACATTCTTGCGATACTTGTTACAGCGGCGGCGATGCTCTGTGCAGTGGGCCTGAATGAGCTTTTGATTGCGTTTCTATCTTTGCTTGGCGGGTTTCTGACGCCGGTGATAGTTTCGACCGGAGAGAATCGCCCCACGGCCTTGTTCAGTTATGCGCTGATGTTAGGTGTTGGCGCGATGCTGTGCGCGTATTACCGGAAATGGCGAGCGGTAAATCTGCTTGCGTTTGTGGGGACATTTGCGCTGTACACGGGGTGGTTTGAAAAGTTCTATCGGCCGGAGATGGTGAAAGGAGCTGAGGAAATCCTTGAGCAAATGCCCAAGCAGATGCCCATTGCGCTGGGCTGGCTTGGGGCGTTTTTTGGGGTTTACCTTGTGCTGCCGATGCTTTACGAACTGGTAAAAAAAGTCAAGGCCCACAAGGAAGATGTGCTGCTCGTATTGGCGAATGCGGCGGTTGTGTTTTATTACCTGTGGACTATTTTGTTTGAAGAATACCGGGTAGAGCTTACTTTTTGTGCTCTCGGGTTGTGCGCAGCACATCTGGTTATGATGGCGGTAGTAATCAGGCGGTGCAAAGAGGACGTGAATCTGCGGCTTGCACTGCTGGTGATTGGGCTGTTTTTCCTGACGATTGCTGTGCCGCTTTACCTGAAAATGTATGCGCTGGCAATGGCCTGGGCGGTAGAAGGCGCTATATTGATGGTAATCGGGCTGCGGTATCGCAGTATCTGGACGCAGATTGGAGGAGCGGTGGCGCTTTTGTTAAGTTTCGGGCAGTTGGTGGAGCAGCTGCCGATGCATACCGGGGCATTCCGCCTGGTACTTAACCCTGCGTTCGGGACGTGGTGTTTTGTTGCCGGTGCGCTGCTCGTGTGTCATCTGGTTTACAGGATGAATTCAACATTAGCAGAAGATTCGCGGAGGTTGATTGCGGGGGTTCTGTATGGAGCGGCATTACTTTTGTTGATGGCGGCGGTAGTGATGGAGTGGTTGTGGCATTGTGATTACAATTTAGTAAATATAGTAGCCGACCCGGATAATTATTTCCTGAAGGGAATGGTAACGATATTTGCGGTGTTCCTGCTGCTATTTGTTATTAGACCTATCTGTCCGCGGGGGATGGTGTGCAAGGTCCTGGCGACGATTTTAGCGGGAGTGGGGTCTGTTTTTACAATGGTGGTGTTTACAGAGTTTTACAAGAGCAGCTTCGTGATTTTTGCGAATGTGGAATTTGGGAGAGTCCTTATATTCGTTGCGGCACTTTTCGCAGTTAGCTGGCTGCTCAGCAGGGAGCGTGAAGAGGGTAAGTACAGCCGAAAGTTCGCAACTGCGTTTGTGCTGGCTGGGATATTCGTGCTGTGGGTGCTGCTGACAGAAGAAATATATCTTTATTACCGATATTGCCGGGACCGATTCGTGGAGGAAGAGCTGCTCAACTGGAGATTTCGGGCGCATATGTATATTTCGATAATGTGGGCGGTCTATGGAGCGGTGTTGATGACGGTGGGGTTCTGGCGGAAGAGCAGAATGTTGCGGTATATTGCGCTGGGATTGTTTGCTTTGCTATTGGTGAAAGTATTTATCTGGGATACGAGGACAGTGAAAAGTGTGTATCGGATTGCGGCGTTTCTGGCTACGGGAGTTACATTAGTGGGAGTGTCCTATCTTTATCAATTTTTGAAGAAGAAAGGTTTTTTCGAGGCAATGTTGGCGGAGAAGAATGCGGGTAAATGATTGCGAGGTTTAAGATGACAAAATCAAGAATTTTGGCTGTAGTTGTGGTGCTGGGCGGGATGGTAAGCAGCGTTTTTGCGCTTGAACTGGCCGGGTGGAAATATCGGGCTGAGGTGACTATTGAGGATGGTACCGGCGAGTACGGCAGACTGATACTTACGCCTGGTATTTACGACGCAGCGAGACTCGACCTGGCGGACATTCGACTTCTGGACGCTCGTGGTGAGCAGGTTCCGTATGTCGTGGCTAAGCCGAAGGATATTATAGACAGATTCAAGTATGGCCCGGCGATAATAAACCGCTCAACAAATTCCGACGGGGCGGCGATGGTAACGCTGGACTTCGGCAGGAAAGTAGTGAAGAATTCCATCGAAGTAAAATCAGGCGGAAACAACTTCAGACGGGCTGTCAAGATTGAAGGCTCCAATGATAATGTCGAGTTCTTTACAATCGTCAGGCAAGCCTATGTTTTTGCGGTTAGTTACAACAGGCGATTTGAACAGATTGATTTGCCGGCAAATGATTATCGTTATTTGAGGATTAGTGTTTTGCCGATGGCGGAGGGGGAGAAAAGTCCGGTCATAGACGAAGTAAGGGCGTTTAAGGTCGAAAAGAAATTTGTGGAGCGCCAGCCTGTACAGATGCTGCAAATGGAGCACAGCGAAGATGAAAAAAGCAGTTCGAGTATTTACGTGTATGACCTTGCATATCGCCGTCTGCCGGTAAGCGAAATTGAACTGGATGTCGCTGATGATTCGTTTTACAGGTATGTTACGCTCGAAGGCAGAGATGCGGCCACGCGGAGGGTCGAACTTGATAGTGAAGATAACCGGCAGCGGTTCAGGGAGGTCGAAGTAAGTTGGGAAAGAATAATCAGTGACACGATTTACAGATATACCACGGCAGACGGGAAAAAGTGGGAAAAGCTGGTTTTGCGGCTTCCCTCGGAAAGGCGTGTTTACAGGTATCTAAAGATTACTGTCAAGAATTATGACGATAAGCCGGTTACGGTAAGGTCGGCATCGGCGAAAATGATAGCACACAAGATAGTGTTTGCAGCGCAAGATGATGCCGCACCTATACTTTATGTCGGCTCGGAATCGGCGAGGCCGCCGCGGTATGACCTTAAGCAGAGACTGAGTCATCCGCTGCAGGTCAAAGCGAGGGTGGCCAAGCTAAGTAACATCACCGACAATCCGCTGTTTGGACAAGTTGAGGCCAAACCTCTTGCCTGGACGGAAAAGCATAGAGTTTTGCTGTTGATAATTATGGTGGCAGTGGTGCTGGTACTGGGCTGGTTCATATTGAAATCGTTCAAATCCATTCAAAGCGAACAGGTTGAAAATTAACTGCCTGAGACTGGCCTGGTTTTTGGGGTAAAAACGGGGGTTGGGGGATTGGGTTTGATTGGGTTTGTATTGGGTTTGTATTGGCATTTTATTGGCTTTAATTGGCTTTGTATTGGGTTTGATTGGGTTTGTATTGGCTTTGTTTTCACCAAGTGTCCAATTGGATTTATTTTCATAATCCGTTGTTAAGACAGAAGTTAAGTTCATTTTGGCTTTTCGGAAATTGGGTTTGTTTTGGGTTTGTTTTTTCATAGCCCTTATCCGCATTTTTCTTCATAATCCTTTGTAACTACACACTTTGCATCAATTTTACCCTCTGGCAAATTGGGTTTGTTTGGGTTTGAATTGGGTTTGTTTTTTCGGACTCTCCGCTGCCATTTATTTTCATAATCCGTTGTATTATATAGATTTACGTTCATTTGAGCATCCAGAAAATTGGCTTTGTTTTGCATAAAAAGGGGTGATTTGTAGAGAACTCTTTACAGTTGTAAAGGTGCAATTTCGTGAAGCGTGAAGCGTATTGCATCTCGTATTGCGTATTGCGTATTGCGTATCGCGTATTGTGTAGCTCATATTTCGTATAGCGTTTAGCGTGCAGCGTACAGCGTGGAGCGTATCTCGCCATTTGAAGCCGGGACGGCCGGCATTATTTATTGGACACAGATTACAGATTGAAATTTTCAAAACTTTGCCTTTCTTGCCAAATG
>Ga0209979_1000599_pt1 | contig 46874 bp, 35 predicted proteins | sample AnhtaG_FD_183114 | JGI IMG/M metagenome (GOLD analysis project Ga0209979, IMG submission 183114) | Deep subsurface microbial communities from Anholt, Denmark to uncover new lineages of life (NeLLi) - Anholt_01485 metaG (SPAdes) (version 2) | ecosystem: Environmental > Aquatic > Marine > Oceanic... | reverse complement strand
ATCTCAGATATAGATGAACATTATGTGCAGGTAGCCAGAGATAATGTATATAATATTAAATCGGATATATTTGGCCAATTTGAATATAAGCGTGAATCAGTTTCTAATAAGAAGAATGAAAATATTGTTTCAAAAAAATTGGTAGAAACTTCGTATTTAAATCTTTGTTTTAAAGAGCAACGAGTTTTATCATTAGATGAAGTCAAACAAATCGACAAGGGTGTATATTTTTTATTAAAAAATTATACTGGCAGTTTTAGAAAACTGGAAAATATATGTATGCGAAAATTCGAGACTAATTCACTTTTCAAATAGTTTTTGAAATTCTTTTTTTTCGTTATCAGTTAATTGAGGGATTAGATGTTTTTTTATGTTTTCTTTCCATCTATGCTTCATAGATTTTTCAATGCCTAATAGAAAATCTGCTTTACTATTCCAAAATATTACATTGTTATCAAAATCCTTCCAAGTTTTTGGTCTGATTTTTCCATCATAAGGTCTATATTTTACACCATCACACTCATGTCGCTTGCCAACTACTTCCCGAAACAGATTAATGTATACATTAAGTAATTTTTTTGTTTCACTGTTATATTTTATAACAACTTCCCATTCTTCTGTATATTTCTGAATCCTTTCTTCAATAATTGTGTCCAATCGAGCCATATCAAACCAGGGATCTTTTTTGCTTTCATTTGATTTGATATCAATCGCAAATACTCCGTCTTCATTTTCAAACTTAATATCAGGGTAAGTGCTTTTTGATTTAGGGATTGTAATGGTAATATCTTTTAATTCGCTTTTTATTATTTTTTCTATCGTCTTAACAGCTTTTACTTGTAGATTTTTCCATGCTATTTCATATTCATCCAATTCAATGTTTTCGAATGTATTCTTTACAGCTTCAACAAACTTAGGCGCCAGCAAATTTACTTTTCCTATTGTTTTATTCAAAGAATAATTCCTTTATTTCAATTTTTAGTGCTTTTGCAATTTTTTCGATATTTTTTAAAGAAATATTCTTTTCTCCTCGTTCAATTGCTCCTATATAAGTTCTATGGACTCCGGCTTTAAATGCAAGTTCTTCTTGTGAAAGATTTTGGGTTAATCTAATTTTTCTTACTCGGAGCCCAAATTTATCTTGAATATTCATGACACCATTTTTTATAAAAATATTTTAGTGCTACTTATAAGTCTACACTCTATTAATAGCATTATTATAATTTGTAAGTAATTTCTGAACCTCCTAACTCATCTGTTTAGTATTACAAAAAAGAAAACTGTTTTTGGTCAGTGAGAAATAAAAATATTTATATTTTCGAAAAAGTATTTAAGCGTTTCTTTTTTTCCAGAAGTATTGAGAAATAAGTTAAATTCAGAGTGTCTATATATATTGAGACATAATGGAGATCAATTTCTTCAAGGCAAAATTTTGACTCCAATTTAACACTATGTTATAAAATTTTTATTAAAATGGAGAGGGCATTTGAAAGTGAAAGAAAGATTCTATGAGTTACCATCTTGCATGGAAGTTTTGTTTGGAAAAGAGATTAAACTGCTTCCTTCTGTTTCTGAGTTGTTTGAGCTTGAGCTTGCATTTCTAGAGTATAGATCGTTGCCCAGCAATGAATTGCTAAATAGGTCCGCGTATATCCAATCCATTAATGGTAAGTTCACGAAACACTATTTAATGTACAGGAAATATCCCGTTCCTATCTCAGAGAATCGATCCGCGTTTACTAAAAGATATTTTGAAGAGGGTCAATTTTCTACTGGTTATGCTACACACGGTTTGTTTCCCTATCGGGGAAAATTTCACCCTCAGCTTATTAAATCATTGTTAAATATAATGGGAATTGAAAAAGGTCAAACGGTGTTAGATCCCATGTGTGGTAGCGGGACTGCTAATATTGAAGCGAGTATGCTGGGGATAAATTCCTATGGAGCGGATATAAGCCCATTCTGCCAGTTTATGACAAAAACAAAATATGAGGCATTAACAATATTATCAGATAGACTTATAGAGCTTTCAGATAAAGCTGATACAATGTTTTCATTTTTTAATACAAATAATATCTTTGATAAGCTTGGAAGGATTAAAAATTTAGATGACTTAAAAATTTACCACCTTTTACTCCTTGCATTTTTAGATGCTATGGGATATGCAAGACGAGTTTCGAGTGCTAATCATCAACAATTATATAAAAAGGTTTTTTCCCGGTATATCAATACAGTTTCGGATTTTCTAAATAATCCCCAGTATGATTATAAAGATATAGGTTGGGTTAAAGTATTACCTGACTCAGAAGCTTTAAACTTGGAATTAAAAGAAAACTCTATTGATGGAATTATCTTTTCACCACCATACTCTTTTGCCATTGACTATGCACAAAATGATAGACCCCAGTTAACATATCTTGGTTACAGTGTATCTGAATTAAAATCTAAGATGGTTGGCCTTATAGGCCGGACTAAGGCAGAACGATTGAATCGATACTTCCAGGATATGGAAAAAATTTGTTATGAAGTTCACAGAGTTTTAAAAATAAATAAATATTTTGTTATGATCATTGGTTCTAACACGAATCAAACAGGCGGAATCAGACTCGAAAAGAAAATTATTGAATTTAGTGAAAAAATCGGATTATCCTTGGTTAAAAGCATTTTGAAACCCATAAAAGGATTGCGCAATACGATGAAAAATGAGTATATTTTGATTTTTAAAAAAAAATAAGGAAGAGAAACCTATGGTTTCAACACAAGAAAAATATCAGAATGTTTTTTCTAATAACACTTTTTATCACTTTAACGAAGAATTTGAATCTGAATATGAAAAACAAATTTTTTCTCTTAAAGAAACAATTATTCATTTAAGAAATACTGTAGAAAATGAAGGCTGAAAAAAAGAGGTTTTTTGAAAAATTCCTAAAAGAGAAAAAGGCATTTGAATTAAAGGCATTACTGGCAATGGACCTGCCCCCATCTTTGGTCCATTTTCTATTTTAGTTTAAAATTTTTGGGTAGTGCTCCTAATCTAGTAAAATTTTAACACATCACCTGGACCAATTTGAGGGGGGAGGTCATAAGGAAATCACCCTGTTTTCAGAATAACTAATAAAAAAATATCATCCCTCAATTCATCCTAAAAGGCTATTGAACTTTTATTAATGGTAATAAAAAATATTATTAGAAATTTATATTTAAGATAGATGATGGAAACTCCGAAGAAGCTGCAAATAGCCCCAAAAACAAATTCCCATCCCTAACACATGATAACTTGCTTGTTAGACTGATTATAGGCCAAGCAATAGGAATAAACAAAAATTTATTTGCCAAATAACCAGTAATCTAAAATTTCCAATAAGGAGGTAGGCATGAGCTATGAATACCAAAGTATCAAAGAAATTCTTGAAATGATTGGGAACAATGAGATTTATCTTCCAGCAATACAAAGAAAATTTGTTTGGAGATATAACCAGATAGAAAGCCTTTTTGATTCAATTATGAGAGGTTACCCTATAGGGACATTTTTTTTCTGGTATGTGAAAGGTGATAAAAAAAATGAATATACTTTTTATAAATTTTTGCAGAATTATCATGAAAAAGAGAACTTCTTAAACGAAATTGCCCCTAAGCCTGAATTAAGAGATAGGATTATTGGCGTTTTGGATGGACAGCAACGTTTGAGTTCTATGTATATATCACTTCAGGGAACTTATGCATATAAGAAGCTTTATGCAAAGTGGAATTCTCCAGATGCTTTTCCTAGAAGGGAGTTATATCTAAATCTATTTAAAACATCTTTTGAAAAAGGTAAGGTCAAAAAAGAGGTGGGGGATAAAGAAGATGAGGATTTTGTTTATGAATTTAAATTTTTAGTAGATAAAGAAGCAAAGAATATTGATAAAGAACATCTTTGGTTCTTGGTTAAAGATGCTTTAAAATGGGGCGAAGATCCTGAAATCGATGAATACTATGATGATTTAATAGAAAAAGATGATTTTTCGAATGAAATAAAAGATTTGATTATGAAAAAAAGAACACAAATTAAAAAGATTTTACGAATATTGCATCAAAGATTAGTAATAGAAAAAATGATTAGTTATTACAAAATAGAGGAACAGGAATTGGATAATATTTTAGATATTTTTGTAAGAGTGAACAGTGGTGGTACTGTTTTATCTAAATCTGACTTGCTTTTTTCCACCATTGTTGCAAATTGGGAGGAGGGAAGGGGGGAAATTGAAAATTTTCTAAAGCGCATTAATGAGAAAGGTGAAGGATTTTGGTTTAATAATGATTTTATAATGCGATCATGTTTAGTTTTGACTGATTGTCCTGTACTTTTTAAGGTTAAAAGTTTCAAGAAAGAAAATATTAAAAAAATAAAGAATGAATGGGAAAATATTAAATCTGCAGTAAGCAGAGCTATTGACACTTTGGTTGAATTTGGTTTCAGCGGAGAAAAATTGACATCCCAAATGGCAGTAATTCCCGTTGCATATTACTTTATCAAAGGGGGACATGGAGATAAAAGTGCTAAATTAGGAATAAGAAAATATTTAGTGCATTCTTTATTAATGCAGGTATATGGTGGTCAAGGTGATAGTGTGTTGTCCAACATAAGAGAGGCTTTAAGAAAGAAGGATAGAAATATTTATACTTTAAAAAATAAGTATTTTGAATTTGAGCTGCTGCTTAATTCTAACCTTCCTGGAAATAAGTCACTGAAAATATCTTATGAAGATATTGAAGGAATAATGGAATATAAAAAAGGACCATATACATTTATGGTTTTAACTCTGTTGTATCCGAATTTAAGATTTAGCCAAATCAAATTTCATCAGGACCATATGCATCCAGCGAGTTTATTTACTGAAGCTAAATTAAAAAAGAATAACATCCCAAAAGAAAAGTGGATGAATTGGCAAGAAATCAAAGATATGCTGCCTAATTTACAATTATTAGAAGGAAGTGAAAACGAAAGTAAAAATAAAACACCATTTAAAGAGTGGTTATATGGAAAAGATGGAAAAGGAAATCAAAGTGTTCCTGATATAAAAAAATTCAAAACAGACAATTATATACCTAAAGATGTCAGCCTTGAGTTTAAAGATTTTGATGAATTTCATGAAGCGAGGAAGAATATTTTAGTAGAGAAACTTTCAAAAGTATTGCTCTAAAAATTGTTATATTAATTGGTAGCGCATGCTTTTGCGGGGTAAAGTGAAGGATAATAAAAATTAAACCGTATTTTAAATTATAAAGGGGGGAAAATGGACACACTAATAAAAGATTATCTCTTAAATATTGAGCTGGGGAAGCCTCAAGGGTATAAAAACATGGGAGTCATTCCCTTGAGCACATCTATCAATCATGACCCTGAATACATCACTTTGAAAGAAGCTTTGGAGAAAAATCAGTTAACAGTCAAAGAAGTCAGCCACGGTGGCTCTGTGCCTGAATTGAAAGTTATAAATAATGCAGAAATACACATTCTTCTTCTTGATGGGGAAGAGCTTGTTGGCGCAAAACAAAACAGAGTGCTGAATACAACCATTTTATTATAGAAAAAGTCAGAAACTATCATTCCTGTTAGCTGTACAGAACACGGGAGATGGTCATATGTTTCAGAGGAATTCACTGATTCCGGGACAGTTATGTCTCCCCATATCCGGATGTTGAAGGCTCGTTCTGTTTCTGCATCATTGCATGAGTCTCAACAATACAGGTCAGATCAGGGGGCTGTCTGGGATGCTATTGATGAAATGTCGGAAGAAGCAGGGGTTAGTTCTTCTACTGGAGCCATGAAGGATGTTTTTGAATCAAGACTTAAGGAATTAGATGAATATCTGAAAGCTTTTAAATGTATGCCTAATCAAAAAGGGATGCTTGTTTTATTAAACGGAGAGGTTGTGGGATTTGACTTTGTCTCGCGTGAGCAAGCTTATAAGGTGCTTCATGCGAAATTGGTAAAAAGCTATGCCATGGAAGCTATTCTTCAGAAAAAAGAAAATGCGGCAAAATCAAAGAATGGCAAGGCAAAAGCATTTATTAAAGAAGCATCATCTTGTAGTGAAAAAAAGTATGAGTCGGTAGGAAATGGTTGGGATTATCGCTACGAAGGGAAGAAAGTTGTAGGTTCTGCTCTTTTATATCGAAAGAAGGTTATTCATATGGCATTCTTTAGGGTTACTGAGGGTGAGAAAGTGGGGCCAATGGCTGGATATAGCAGGAGGAGGGGCTTTAGGACTGATTAGAGGGCGTGTGTGCACCTATAAGCATATAATTTATGAATATAAGAGCTAAAAAAACAAATTTGTCAGGAAAACTGGCAAGAAAGGGAGGTATAGCATGAGTGAAAGAAAATTCAGTAAATTTAAAGGATTAGATTCTGATTTTTTGCATGATCTTAAGGAAGGAAAATTACATTCTATATTAAAATTTGAGCGCAAACACAGAAAATCTTTTATGGTTGAAATTCGAAATAACTTTTTGAGTCTTTATTTTTTAGGCCATGGCATCGAAGTAAAAAGGATAAAAGCAAAGTATTATCTTATTGCTTCAAATACATTTAATCCAAAATCACGTTTGCCAGATAAGTTAAAAAAGATTGTCAAAAGTTATGGCACTAATACATGGCAGATATCTTTTGATGATATAGAAAAAGAGAATTCCCACAGTTTTAATAAAATTATGACTTCGATAATATTGAAAATAGTAGAGTATAAAAAAGGAGATATTTCAGAGGGAGTAAGTGAAATCAACCATTTTATAGACAATAGGGCTGTAGGGAAAAATGGAATTTTGATAATTGATAGACAGGTAGTTTATCCTGGTAGTAAAAAAGGTAGGATCGATCTTTTAGGCCTTAAAAGATTGAATAACGGCAAATTTACTTTTGTTGTGTTGGAATTAAAGAATAAAAACAATACAGAAATAGCAAATGTATTTACTAATCAGGTTAAGAGATATGTAGATCTTGTTTATGATGAGTATGAAGACTTCAGATTAACATATGAGGAAGTGTTGAAACAGAAAATCAAGCTAGGATTATTGAAGCCAATCAAATGCAAAATTGCTCCAAAAAAAGAGATTTCAAAAAGAGATATTGAAGCTATAGTTATTCTCGATAATTACAATATTAAAAGTGACCTGAAAGATGATGGCTTGTTGCATAGGGCGCTTGAAGATTGGAAGGAACTTAGAAAACTTAGCGATGATTACAATGCTAAGCTGTTTTTAAAAACTAATATACTTGATCCCACATTCTTTATGGACTACCAAAAAACAGACAATCTGCTAAAAAAATATAAAAGAAACAACTGACTATAAATCACTGTTTTGCTTAAAGACAATTTGGACAACTCATGTGAGAGCATAATTTATAACTGCAAGTAATAAAAAACGCTATTTTTTGATAAATTTATAATTTGTAGTTATAATTTCGCTTAAGCTTCCTCGAGGTCAAGGATGCGAGAAAGGGGCTGGCTGGATGAAAAAATCTGAGCTACTGAATTGATCCTCTATGAGCTAGACTATGAAGAAATTTTCTAATGAATTAAAGGGATTTATTAATAATTCAAAATGGATCTTTGCAAAAACTTGTGCTGCAACTTGGCCGCATCATTATATTGTGAGAGAAAGAGTAGACGAGGATCTTTTTATACAGATGGTTAAGCACATTCGTTGCTTTGGATATGAAGGGCCTTTTTACAAGCAGAAATATATCTACTTCGATGAAGATGGATTGGTGTATTGGACTATGGGTGCTCCAGTCGAGGAAACCACTATTATCAACAGATGCCCGAAAGAGGATACGTACGAATATCGATTGAAAATGGGGACACTGCCATAGTTCTTTTCCTTTAGGATCCTTAATGAATAAAAATCAACTTTCTTTTAAAGTCACGAAGGTCATCAACAAGCTGGCTAGCTCTGAGATCGGTTCGTACATTGATCTGTCCCTCACTCCGCCTGATCCATTTCGGGGCAGAGGTGAAATCAAGTTACTTGTGCTAGGGCAAGATCCTACTGTTCATAATCCTAAACACAGAAAAATGCTCAAGGTCACACTGCTTCTTAATCAGCCGGGCAGGCTGAGGAGATACATGGAGGATGTATGCAATGGGCTGGACTTAGACCTGGACGAAAACGTTTATGCAACAAATCTTTTAAAGAATTTCTTTACAGTCCCACCGGATTCACTGCGTAAAACAAAGCCTGAATTCTTCAGGAAGGCGGCTGACTATTGGATTCCCTTGCTCAGAGATGAATTGGAGGAATTCAAAAATGTGCCTGTCCTACCTCTAGGTTAGCCCATGCTAAACTGTTTGACAAAAAATCCGGAATGGGACTTGATCAGGAATTACTGGGGATTTGAAGGAAAGAGGCAATATGGCCCAAATTTCGGTTACATTGAACCTACTGAAAATATATTGTCGAGAGTAATTTTCCCCTTTCCACATTTACCGGGAAGGTCGCACAAAATATACCAGCAACAATTCGATAGCTACCTTGCGTTCATGAAGAAACACATGAATCCAATGAATGAGTAGCTTAGCTTTACTTCGAAGCTTGTTGTCTTTTCATTCCAAGAGAATTTTTGATAGAATTTGAAAATCAAAGATTATTGTTAGCAAAAAAATACATTTCATTATTTAATATTTGATAGGGAGATAAGCATGGAACATCTGCAAAACATTCAAGATGTCTTCTCTGACAAGATTTTAAAAGTTCCCGATTATCAGAGAGGTTATGCATGGGACAAAAAACATTGGGTTGATTTTATAGAAGATTTTGAGATGATCCAACCCGATCAAGAACATTATACTGGTACTCTTGTATTACACCAAGATTCATCTAGCAAAAGTATTCAGGCTAAAGAAGAATAACACAGGACTCAAACTCATCAATCCATTCATATCCTTATATTTTTACCCAAAACCGTTTAATTTGACATTTATTTTTTCCCAATATATATTTCATAACGCTATAATGATGGGAAATCCTTTTTCAATAATAATGTTCTATAAGAATTTTATTAGACTATTACAATAAAGACAGTATTGGAAAAATATTTCTTGAATAAGAAACAAGAGGAGGGTATCAAATGATCAATGTAACAAGAGAATCACATAAAGAAGCCATAAATATTAAAGAAGTTGTCCAAATACTAATTTTTGGTGGTATCGGTGGATTTCTTTCATGGGTTTATACGGTTACAATGGGTAAGCCTATAGCGTTGATTTGGTATTATGCAATTCCAGCTTCAATTTTTCTCGGCACAGGTGCAGCATTTGTTGGAGTGTATGTGATTGCTCATAGCGATACTCGTGCCGTTATGAGATGCCTTGGATTTGCCCTGCTGTGCGGCTTTTCATGGAAACCTATTTATGATGCTGGGAGTGCGCTTGTTAATCAGACATTTCAGCAGCAAGAAGAGAGAGGAATTGTTAGTCTTTCTGGGAAATCTGTAAAGTTGGCGCAAGAGCTACAAAAGGTTTCAACTGACAAATTACCAGAAAAAATTGATGAGGTGGCCAAGGCTACAATTCAAGTAGTGGAAGGACTCCCTCAAATAAAAACAACAAATGCTAGAAGACAGGTAATGACTAACATAAACGGATTTATAAATGCAATTGATGGAGTTGCATCAAAAAAACCGAGGGAAGCTGTTATGGCATTTAAGGAATTAGGAGAAGCATCTGGTAAAAGAGGAGAAACCGAAATAGCTAATTTAGCAGTGACTTCTTTAGCTGCCTTTTCTCAAGACATTTCTCAACCTATGGATATTAGAATGGAGGCCTCACAGTTTACGGCAGAAATATCGTCTTTCATAACACGAGATTATAATATCGAGATTTATTACCAGAAGGATAGAATTAATGAAGAAAAAGTTGCTAAGAACGTAGAATCAATTATTAAATCCAAGAACATAACAAATCGTGTTGTTCTTAATCCTCAGACGCCTGAATTCTTTAAATCTGCAGGAATACCTTTAGGAAATGAAGTAAGGTATGAGCCAGGAATAGAAGATGAAGCGGCTCAAGCAGTGGTATTAGTATTAAACTCACAAGATCCTTCTCTCAACTTTCAACTTAGACCAGTCATCGTCTCTACTCCTAGCGCGTTACATGTATATATTAGAATTGTGTCACATTAGTTGCATTATGTAAACTAATGTAAGTGGTGTGGAATCAGGCGATTAGGATTTGGGTGATTGGAGATTTTGTCCCATTTTCGGCCAAAAATAGGGGGTAATTTCCCGTTTTTTGATTAAGGATTTTCCGAAACATAGGGTCTTAATCTTTATGATAAAAATCTTAAAATAAATTGATTAAACAGATTAATCTAAAGAAATAATCATCATGTATTCTTATATTTTTAAAATGGAGACTCAAAGGACTCAAAATCCAGTTTTTCTATTCATCAAAACCATAAAAATATCCAATTTCTGGGTTATCTGGAGTTCCAGTTACTAATGCTCGATCGAGTAATCTATTTCCCTCCTCGCAACATGTTTCAGGTAATAAAGCACAATTATGACAGGCAGCAAGATTGCAGGAATCTGGTCCCTGTCCCGGGCTATTGATGCAAATTGGATCTGAGGAGCACCATTTTGATGAATTAAGTGCAGATACGACAATATCCTCTAAATTCTTTGGGTTTCCTTGTCTGACTAAGCCTCCAAGAGAGCCCTCAGCATCCCCTGATGAGGTGTAAATTAAAACAGCGTTCATAGGATCATCTGGTGTCTCCGGATTACAATCACAATACATTCTTTCTCGCAGAGCTGAGCTTCCATAGCCACAAATATAGCTAAACTGATTTATTAAAATATGTGAAAAGGTATGAATTAAAACAAAGCGAGGATTCAGAGGTCTTTCGGGCAAACCTATAGCCTGTCTAGCCCTATTATAATTTCTTGTAAGCTGGTTATATCTGGAGAATGTTGATGGTTTTTCCAGCCATTTTTGTAGTGATTCTTGATCAAATTCAAAAAGTATTCCTTCTCCCTTTACCGTAATTGCGGGTAACCATTTTATATTTTTAGAGGAAGATAGCTCTGCTTTCATTTCTGATCGAGACTTGCCATCTTCTGGCAGGAATCTGGAAAATCCGACTAAGGCCCTTGTTTCGGTCAATTTAAAGATTAACGAAATACTTTTAAAGAAAATTTTAATTGGAGAAAGATACTCATTCCCAGGTACGTTTTTAGAGAAAAAATCCTGATTCTCTCCCCCAGCACTGGATTTAATAACATAATATTCGGACTTTCGATACTGTTCCTCGGAATCACCCGTATCGGGAACACTATGCCCTGTATTTTCCGACTCTAATCTTTCATAAGCTGAGTTTAATAAATCATCGACATTTACACTGAATCTCTCTGCGAATGCTTCAAATACCTCTTTGTTCAATTTCCCATCAATTCTGCTTCTAGTTAGAATGCTCCAGTTCGTTTCCAAAATCTCAACTATTCTTCTTTTTACCGAACTTTTCCATCTTGGGAGATGAATTGAGCTTATAATGTGTGGGAAATATACATTTGAAGCCCCTCTCTGAACAACCTTTAAATCTTGACCACAAGAATTAGCATTATCATCAATCTCTCCCAACCATGGCCGTTGGCCACTGCAGGTTTTATCAATTGCTCTCATTGATCCCACATTAAAAGTACCTGTCATTGATTTCTTAATTTTGCATGTAGTACATTCTATTATTACTCCAGAAAGTGAACTGGCCGAACGACCGGCTCTTAATCTTAACTTGCACATTTCATTAGAGCTTTGGCCTCGATGAACCCAATCCATAAATGGAAAATCTTCAATGTGGCCTCTTTCACAGATAGTAATAAATCTTGATGGTATAAGCCAGGGCCGTCTTCTTTGAGGTGTTGAATGACATGAATATCCACCAGAATATTGAGGGCCTCTGCAAATTTGCTTGGTTCCAAAGATTGATAATTTCTCCATTGCGCCACATTTTGGACAGTAATGCCACTGTGGGAATCTTATAAATGGTACTTTTAGTCCAGAATTCAGGACTCCTGCTCCTGGCTCTCTGTAATCGGGCGGAAGTCGAAAGTGACTTACACCGAGTCTCTTTTCCAGCCGTTCCTCTTTTATAATGAATTCATTTGAGCCATCAGGAGCATTCAAATAGACCTGATTCCAGGCATCAAGTCCGCATACCATGAGAGATTCATCACCGGGAAAGTTGCACATTGCTCCTACGCCCCAAGGGGTAATCATTTGAGTTCTTCTTATTGGTTTATTATACATATCAATCACTCCTCACTTTCAGAAACAATATAGTTAGAAATAACTCTTGCTTCACAACTCGCATCAACACTCCTCAAAGACGTTTGTGTAGGCCATGATTTTCCTTCCCATTCATCATGAGGTATGGAACCTGCTGGATACATCAATCGCAATTCAGGTGTAGGCGGGGAAAAATCGCCATATGATGGAGGAAGATGGTTTCTCCATTCTTCAAATCTCTCATTTAATAATTTCATCCCCAGCTCAAGCTCACTTTCATCTATTCCCTTGATTCTATTACCAATGATTTGCCTAACTCTTTCTATCGCATCTTTATCAGGGAAAGGTTGAGGGTAATTTCTGTAATCATCATAAAAATATCTGATCATTCCGACGACAATGGCATGAAGCGCTCTTTCCCGAACTGGAGTGGAAAAAGGAGTAATACTCGTCGGTTCAACATAACTATAAAATTTAGAGTGGTAGGCATGGAAATGCTCATAGTGAGATCTATCTCTGGGTTTTGATACATTGAATATTGCCACAATCAATCCTGGACTATCTTTTGATCTTCCCACTCTGCTTGAAGCTTGGATATATTCAGATGTTGTTTTTGGTTGACCTATTATTGTCATTAATCCGAGTCTTTGTACATCAACACCCACTGAAATCATATTTGTTGCCAGGCAGATATCCACGGGATAATTTTTATCTCGAATAGGATATTTAACTTCTAGAGCCTGAAGAGTTCGAGGAATATCACAGCTGGGTATTCGGCTTGTAAGTTCTATATATTTGTTTATAAACCTCCTTGGATCTTCAGCCCCTTCTTTTCTAATTCCTTTCCTTAACCACATTGCATCTATATACTGACGAATATCAGCATTTATCAGAGTGGCCGCGTGACCGAGTTCCCGTAGACTATTGAAGTAACCTAATACAGTCCAATATGGGTCTCTCTCTTGTTCATTAGATACTGAAGTGCTTTTAGTACCTTGCAAGAGAGATGAAATCACCCTAATTTGTGCCATTGCATTTGATATGCCCGCCGATGCATATACTCCTGAATATATTCTTCCAGGTGCTTTATTATCCTCATATGCAAAAAAGGAATTTCCGGCTTCAAGACATTGAGGTGGGAATAGGAAAACATTTGACTCTCCACAATTATAAAGACCATGACACTGCTGCCTTGCACGACTTATCGTTGCTGTTGATGCAACAATTTTTGCGCGGACGTTATTATCGGGGTTTTTACATAATTCAGAAATTAGAGTTTCATAATGGGCGACCATTGAACCCAGAGGGCCTGAAATCAAGTGCAATTCATCCTGGATAATTAATTCTGGGGGCAAGACTCTGCCACTGTCTTTTCTGAATCCAAATAAAGACCGTGCTTCAGGTCCCCAGGGAATTAATGCAAATTTGTCTACAGTTCCGATTACTAAAGTTGGAGGAGAATCATAGATGTCTTCATCAATAACTTTAAGAGGAAATGGATGATCTGGAGTAGAGAATTCACATTCGGTATTATCGCACTTATAAATTATTGTGGATGGCCGACGTTGATGAAAATAACCTTTAACTTTAGACTGTCCATTTACTCTTATTTGCCCCATTCTGGCGCCACACCATGGACACTTTAGAATTACAAATTTATTTTCATTATTTTGACCTCTATATAACTCATTCCATGTAGCAACCGCTTGTTGTCTTGTATTTGGAGTGAGCCCCAATCCGGCCCAGAGGCCCAGAGTAATCCGATCTTCACCTAATTCATCTATATTCTCTTCTCTTATTAAATCACAGGCAGTAATGAGTGATGCGGCTCGCTGGTATTGCTGAGCAGTTAAAAGTCTCAGAGTGTATCGCATCAAGACTGTTGTCCCACTTTCTGACTTATCCTTCAATCTCTTTAGAAAGATCGTGTATGCTGTCAGCCCTAAATAGGCTTCTGTTTTTCCTCCACCGGTAGGGAACCATACTAAATCTACTATTCCTCTCTGTTTATCCTCTTGATAAGCCATCGCCTTTAAATTCATAAGGATAAACGCTATTTGAAAAGGCCTCCATTTACCAAGCTTCATATTTTCCTGTTTTTTTTCATCCCAGTCTGGCCAACTCTTTGGATTTTCTACAGTCGGTCTTGAATTTGCTATATCTTGAAGGACTAATCCTCCACTTTCATTGTTCTTCCATTCCCTCAAAGGGAGATTGTAATGAAGTTGCTGCAGTAGCATAGCTCGATTCATAAGGTTAAATGCTCTTCTAATTTTTAAATTGCTCTTTATGAGATCTACACCCTCTCTCATTCGGGAAATGCAATTATTACAATTTTCAATGTGAAGCAGCGCAGTTTGTTTGAGATCATCCTCCAATTTAGTAGCAATTTCTTTATTGGAATTAATCCATGTTTCATATTTATCACAAAGAAGTTTTAGATTTTTATTTAGCGTTTCAGCATCCCCTTTGTCGCTAAAGTCATACATCGATAGACTTAGATCAGGAAATAAGCTTGGCAGTATGGGTTTGACTTCGTGGCAGGGTATCACTTCTGTTCGGGTAACATAAACTCCTCCATTGTTTTCTACCCAGGTTGGGGCACAACCATGACCAATCGCATAAGTTTTCTTTTTTCTGTAAAGTAATTCATTTGCCCTGTCATCTTCATGAATACATTGAGATTTTCTTTCTGGATATGGCATAAAACAAGGAGACTCATCGTATGCTTTAACGCTGAATTCAACCTGGAAGAAACAATTTTCATTATTAATCCGACTGGAAGAAGAAATTGATTTATTAATAATAGAGAATGTGAATAACTGATTAGATGTTCCCCACTTTGATTTCGGGCTCCTATTTCTAATATTTAAAACGAGGCCTGTCTCCATTTTATTTTTCTTCACCGAGAATTCACGGAATCTATTCTTTTCGTCTGGCAAATCCTTTTTTGCCAAAATGATTTCATCTTCAATAGATTCACGGGCGTAGCCGGTTTTTTCTATGACATTTCCATCTTTTCCCTTCAATGAAAATTCTTTTAATGAATATCTTCCTGCTTTCACCATAATTGCAAAGCCTTTTCCAGGGATATTCAGAAAACAACTGAATCCCATTGCTGATGGGAGATAAGAGTTTGCTTGATTTAAGGTGTTATCAGTATGATCTGGCGAATCATCAGAATCTCCCGATGATTCAATATTGATATCTAGCACAGTTTTTTTGACTTTTTCTTCATCTATTTCAGATATTACACTGAATAGTTTTTCTTCGTTTTCATCATTTTTATCAACATCCTGCATTTCAGCTTTCTGTGGAAACAAGATTCCTGCGCTATATCTGAGTCTTGGAGGTTCGTTTGTTAAAATTTCCTCTCCATTTTCCTGAATATATGGCGGGCAAGGATCAGGTCCAATTAATTCTCTTTTGAGAAAATCAATTAATTGTTCTCTCATATTTTAACCCCCTCTTAATGATCTTTTTATAGTCATTTTTTAAAAACGAGCTCAGTAACATATAGAGTGAATATTTTGCTCTTGACATACCGACATAAAGTAATGATTTATATTCCTTATCTCTAAGCCGAGATATATCTGTGATAATGATGAATGAATTTTCTAGTCCCTTAAAACCCTGAATAGTAGAAAATGTTATAGACTGTCTTAGAGGAAAACTTTGGGGAGAATTAGATAGATTAGTCATGGGGAATTGCTGAGTATTAATATTTGATACAACTGATTTTTTATAACTATAGGGTGAAAGAATTGTTATTTCACCTGGAGGTATATTTTTTTTCTTTAATTCATGCAAAATATTCTTCAAGATTTCTGTCTCTTCATATTTGTCTTTGTAGAAATGATATTGAACTGGATTTCCTTCAATATTTGCTGGTAGAAAAGGTGGTTCCTCAAAACCAGTTATCAGTGAGATTTCTTCGCTGACTGGTTTCGTATTTCGACAATTTATTGTTAGCCTGAACCTTGCAAGCAAAGCTCTTTTTTCAAGGATTTTTATCATCTCTGATGCGCTATACTCTGAAAATATTGCTTGTTTTTCAAAATCACAGAATATTTTCCATTTTCCACCCGTCATTCCCCCTTTTAACAATGCGTCAAATACATCAAGATATTCATCTATTATTAAATCTTGTCCTTCGTCAATTACAAGATTATCGAATAAAGAAATGACTCCTCTATCAATAGAATCAAGTGCCATTAAGGGCAGTTCAAATTTGAAGTAATCATCATTTTTACTAGAAAATTTATCTGGAATATCTGAGATAGACTTCAGAAATTTATGAAAGCTATTGATTACTAAATTATTGGATTCCTGCAGGCAGGATCTCAACCAGATCCCAAGTAAAGAATTGAAGCATAAAAATAAAACTCTTTTACCATCACTAAGAAGTCTATTAACACTTTCAATTGCAATGAGTGTTTTTCCTGTACCGGCAGCTCCCTGAAACAAGCACCTGTCATTATCCTGGAGTTGATCAAGGCACTTGTATTGCTCTGCGGTATAGCTATTCAATTGTTCCTCTACATCCGTCACTCTTTGTTGTAAGGTGACTAATCTTTCAAAATCACCTCTAAAAAAATCGGCGAGCTTTGAAATATCGTAATTTGTAGGCAATGATTCGTTCTCATTAAACCATTTGCAATCTTTAACTTTATTTATTGTATATTTAGATAAGTTTTTAATAAATTCACTTATAGGTTCTCTTCTCGAATCTCTGTCGTAGATCTGTTTTTGCTCGTATTCCAAACCAACTAAATCAAACATGATATGGGGGAATATCACTCCAAATCCAAAGACTAATTTACTCAGATGGCTGTGTTCACCAAATTCACTTTTTATTTCCTCCAACAGTGTGAACATCCCATCCTTTGCCTGTTCGAAAGGGCTTCTTGTTGACGTGGATGATTCTCCAAATCGGTTTGTATATATCCATACGCCTTTTTCGCGTTTTATTCTTCCAGATTTGACTTCAAGACAGAATACCCCAAGTTTTGTAGCTAAAACAACAAAATCGATCTCTCCATATAATCTCTTTGTATGTTTTGATAAGCAAAGGGAATGAAGTATTATCCAGCCACGAGTTTCTGGATCTTTTTTAAACAATTCAAATATTTGTCGTTCTCCGGTGCTTTTAACATCCGGCGAGATATAAGGAGGGATCATTCTTGCCACTGATCGACCTCGTGGCTGATAAGGTGGTTTGTAAAGCCCTTATCTACCTCAATCCATTCTTCACCAATTTCTTCAATTTGAAGCATTTTTATTTGACCGAAATCTTCTAGCTCTATTACTATAGGCCCATCTAGGAAGGACCCTCGGTAGTCACGATGTTCATTGAAAATGCTAGGCAGCTCTACAAGTAATTTTTTTGTCAAATAGTATGATGCCTGGAGATGAGCTCCTCGAACTATCGATATTGCTTCCAAAATATTTTCATAATTTGTAAGCAGTTCTTCGCTTTCCGCAGCTGTGGCAATTAATTTTATATCATCAGGATAACGCGGCCCTATGATATGTTCACTAAATAACCAACCTTTAATTGTAGATGAATGGCGTCGGCAGCCAACTTTAGATAATAATTCATATAATTTGTCAAAATTTTGATCTAACCTGATATATAGTTTATGCAGTTCAATTTTCCATAATCCAGATAATTCTAATATATGATTTAGTCCCTCTCCTTCCAATTTTTTGTCTGCAATTTCTCTTATCAAATCTTTATCAGAATCTCTGAATAAAATGTAATCTCCTACCTTTAGGTCTTTAATATTCTTACGGGGGATTTCTTTGGCATCTTGTTGCCCTCCTAGTAGTTTAGTAAGAATAAGGGCCTGATGAGATTCAGTAAAAAAAGCGAATTGATTATTACTGAATTCTAGAACCCTTGCCTTTTCCTTAATTCCTGTGGTGCCTTGTTCAAATTTATAGCCGGAATATTTATATTTTTTAAGCTTTAATTCAAAATCAAGAATATCGATCTTGGATTCCTTCGCTGGAGGAGGGGCTTCTTTTTCATGAACATAATCAAAATATTTTAAGTCGACTTCTGCAATTTTTAGTGTTTCTGAAAAATCGGCTGCTTTAATATTGAAATGGGTTTGCTTCGCCCAGGCAGTACTGGCAGAGTTGAACCAATCTAACTCAAATGGATATAGGATAAACGTTATGTCTTTACAAATCAGAGAGTGAAGGACAGAATACATCTTGACTTTTCCAAACCACCCACAAACAACTATCCGATCAAGATCCCCTCCCGGAGGATAATTACCTAAATCAGATGGAGATATAAATTGAACGTTTCGAAGTCTTTTATTACTAATATTATTGCTCCAGTACTTGTATGTGAATTCTCTGTCGGTATCCTTTGGCAATAGTATAGCAATTGTTTCAGATGGATGCTTTGTAAAAATTACTGATTTCAATGATTCAATCTTCTGAGCAACATCCTTGAAAGAATTATTTTTAATATCAGCCAATAGGTTAAAAATTTCATCTATGCTATTGAGAGCTTCATCTGAAAGCCACATTCTATTCCGCTTGAAAGAATGAGCAAGGTTTTTAATCGTTGTATCAAAATTGGCCATCCAGTTTTGTGAAGGGATTCTCGCAAGCCTCGAGATTTCATTAATGATTTGCACTAGTTTGACGTAAAGATTTTTTAGTTCCTGGTGATCGCCTGAAATATATTTATCAAGATCAAATAATAGATTTATTATCTGTTCTAATACCGGTTGCGAACATTCTATAATGTTAATTTTTTTATTACAGTACAGATCTAAAGATCTATCAAATAAATAAAATGCCGAGCTTGATTCCTGGCAAAATTCCTGCTGTGTCCCTTGAATATTTTTCTCATTCCATTGCCATATATTGAAACCTCTCTCCAGTAATAGGCCTAGTTTATCAATCTCTAAAAGATCTGCGGTTACAATGATTTTGATATTATTATCAAGCAAAGAATCTAAAGACTGTGGATCATTCATGCAATAATCAGGGCTATTAATAATGACAGCTTTAACATTTTCGGATCTATTCTGTATATGATTTGCAGCAGAAAAGAGGTCTGAAGAGATAACACAATTTGGGGTGGCATCAATCCCCGATGGATTGATAATGCTTACACTCCCGTTTTCATCAAGCTTTCCCCACAATAGGAGATCAAAAATTTTACAGGCATTGATTTTATTTTCTCTGATGTAAGTGCTTGTTTTGCCGATTTTGTTTACAAGAATAGCGTAGCTATTGAAGAGAAGACGGTTGCCGAAAGACGTAATATCTAAAATGTAATCAAGTGGACAAGGAGGAGCTGAAAAATATGCGTCATTAACCTTTTTCAATGAGGATAATTTTTTTTCGGTATCAACAGGCTGGAGCAATATTAGCCTGTCTAATGTTAGTGTAATTCTTCCATCCTGTGTATTAAGCCAAATGTTATTTTTATCGTGAATTCCTTGGAATTCGATATAACATGTATTATTAAATAAATATTTCTGTCCAATTTTTAGCTGAGTTACCTCATCTGGATGATCTTTATAATCTATTTTCATAAGTTCTAATGAACATAGCACGCTCATCCATAAACCTGCTTCAAATCGTCTTGGAAAGATCAGCAGCAACCGACTTGAAGACTTGTTAATTAGTGAATTGAAAACTATTCCGGCACTGAATCTGATTATGGGGTGAATAGGAGATTGACAATCGTTTTGATCTGTTAAGTAAATTCGTCTGAAAGATGTATATGCACTGTCGAAATTATTCAGTATCTTAAGATATGGCATGATAAGCTCCCGATTGTTTCACAATTAGATAATTATGAATTGCACCCCTTCTAGCCATCTGACTAAATATTATTTCGAGTTCACGAAACTTTCTGAGTTCTTATCATATATTCAGATATAAATCAATTCGGCTCATACAAAACATAATTAAGAGGAGAAATAAACGCATTTTTTCCTCATAGGACACTTTTGGCAGAGAGGTTTTAGTCTGCACATATCGCGAGAAAAGTCTATCAGGGAATAATTATAGAATTTATGATTTCTTTTAGGAGTCATTGCATTTGCCAGGCTAACAAACCATTTTTTTCTTCTGGTCTCTGCATTATGTTCAAATCCAAAAAAACGGCCATAAACCCGAATAATATTACTGTCTATTAGATAGGCTCTTTTGTCCAAATGTAAGGATAGAAAAGCGGAAGATATATATTCTCCAATTCCTGGTAATGAAAGAAGTAAGTCTTTTTCTTGAGGTATTTTCGTTTTTGACAACCTTTTATTCAAATCTAAGAATTGTCTGTTTCGTTCTGGGAGACCCAAATTTTTAAAAAGATCTTTATCTGGATTTTTAAGAAAATCTGAGGGAGATTGATATTTTTTTATAAATTTAGAATATATTGACTCAGCTTGTTCCGCTTTTGTTCGTTGCAACATAATTTCAGCAACTAATCCGTGATATATGTTTTTATTTGACCGCCATGGGAAGTTTCTATAATTTGCTTTTCCCCACTGGATGACTTTCCTTCTGAAATATTGAATATCTTTTTCAGCAATATTCAGCTTCATATTTAAGATTCAAGGGATTCTTTTAGCTCCCTTATAATATTTAGAGCTATTTTTTGAACTACTGGCACTGGGACTGCATTTCCAAACTGTCTGTAAGCCGGGGCAGCAGTTTGGGGTAGGATGAAATTATCGGGGAAGCCCTGCAGTCTTGCGCACTCTCTCGGGGTAAGTTTTCTTGGATTTTTTCCTTTCTGTGGGATTAGGCATTCCTTGCCATCCTTTCCAGTCCTCGCGACAATTGTATGAGAGGGCCTATTCAAATCTGCTTCAAATGCGGTAAAACCTGTTCCTCTTTTAATATTTCTTTGTGTGCGCTTTTTATGGCCTTCCCATAATTTATCAGAAATTGTGAACTCATCAGGCACCTTTTCTTCTAAGATTCTTTTTAAGGGTAACGGCATACCTTTAAACTTTGGGAATTCAAAGTCATTATGTTTTTTTATGCTCACTATATAGCATCGTTCACGGTTTTGTGGGACCAGAGTATTTGAATTTATAATATCAGATATAAAACCATATCCGAGCTCTTTTTCAATTGTGTCTCGGATTCTTTTGAATGTATTTCCTTCATCATGTGATTTTAAATATTTAACATTTTCCAGGAATATCACGTCAGGTTTTTTTACCCTGGCAATTCGTGCTATATTAAAAAATAAAGATCCTTGTATTTCGCATTTGAAGCCAGTTTTTTGTCCCAGCGAATTTCGGGCAGAAACTCCTGCACGGCTAAAAGGCTGACAGGGAAATCCTGCAGCAAGAATGTTATGATCAGGAATAAAATTTGAGATTACTCGGTCAGATTTTTCAGGAGAAGTAAAATAATTTATATCTCCGAAAGGTACTTCTCCAAAATTATTAAAATATGTTTCTTTAGCCGATTTGTCCCATTCGCTTGAAAAAACGCATTTCCCTCCTAAATTTTGAAGGGCAATTCTGAATCCGCCGATACCCGCAAATAAGTCAATAAACGTAAATTTTGGATTTTTTGGGGGCGGGAAAGGGATCCCATTAAATCTCAGGTTAAAATGCAAATTGGATTCTAGTCCAGGAATATATGTATCATTAGCAAAATTAAATATTTCATTTACTATTATTTTATGCAGAGGTATTTTTGCATAGTTATGTTCAATATTTCTATTTCCGAAATTCTGTAAATAATGAGTTAAAGAAGCATGAAATTCATCGGGATAGCGGAAGTACTTCTTTATTTTTTCTTCTTTAGAGGATTTTAAATAATTAAGAAAAGGTAGGTATTTCACGTTTATGGGCTTATGGTTGGCTGTCATACTATCAATAAGTATTATTATATTTAAACCTTTAATTTTAGACAATAATATAATATTTTAAAGCGTTTTTGAACTGAAACAACATATTATAAATAGAGCATCAGCCGATCAGCAACATCTTCTTGACTATGAAGCACAGATCTAAAACAGCATTACAGAAAGATGGTTTATCCAAGTTTTTCTGATAAAGAATATTTAGATCACTTTGTAAAGGAACACTCTGCCAAAGTAGGTTAGTATAACTTCCAATTTTCTCTAGGCGTTTGATGAATTCCTCATAGTTTTTTTCTTCTATTAGCTCACTTAAAGATTGTTTACTTAATAACTTTCGTGCTTTCTTGATAGCTTCCTGTTTGTAGCTAACCTCATCTTTCATAAAACCTGGACGAGAAAAGTTATTCCAATCTGGAAGATTTTTCTTAAGAGGTTAAGAAGCGCTTTTGCTTTGGCGTGATCAATGGCTATTTTTGCCCCCTTAAATAAAACATAGTCTTCAAAATCATATAACTACATAGCTGTTAGATCAATATTTTGTACTGAATTGCGAACATAGGTATTCCTGCTATTATTATCTCCCATGGTAAAAGGAGAAAAGGAGACATTCGATATCTTTAATTAGCATGAAGAAAAAATTGAGACATTTGATATAAGTTCGTCTTTTCAGTTCCCATAAATTAAAATCATTGAAAAATTTTCAGTATTTAAAGGCTTGATAAAGATATTGTGTTATGTTCCGTTTTGAAAGAATTGACTCTTTTATATTGACATTGACTATTTTACTTTGAGAGTTAATTTTGATAAAAGAGTAAAATGATGGGAAAAACAAAAGTATAAAAAATTCTATTACTCGAGGGTTTCAAATGAAAGAACTAATTAAAAAACTGCGAAAATTTGCTGATGAACGAGATTGGGAGCAATTTCATTCTCCAAAAAATCTTTCTATGGCACTTGCGGTCGAAGTAGGTGAAATCTTAGAATGCTTCCAGTGGTTAACAGAGGAACAAAGCAAAAGCCTTGATTCTGAGACACTAAAAAGAGTTAAAGAAGAAATTGGCGATGTCCAGATATATTTAGCTCGCCTTGCAGACCAGCTAGGATTTTCCCCACTTGAAGCAGCTGAGGAAAAACTAAAACAAAATAAAAAAAAATATCCTATAGAAAAAGTAAAAGGAAAAGCTAAGAAATACACGGAACTGGACTAATGAGATTATATGCCGGCTCATCTCAACAGTTCATAAAAGATACAACTCTTAACCAGATTGCTGATAAGCTAAAGTCCGCATTTTTTGCTAATTTTAGATACAATCCCTCACCGGGAGAGATACAATCCTGGCGCAATTCTCTTCGGGCTATATCACAGGTATTTCAATATGCCGACCTCCTGGATCATGGAGTTATCCTTGAATATCAGCTGCCTCTGACTTCTCGCCGTTTAGACTGCTTGATTACGGGCCGTGACAGATCAGATCATGACCAGGCTGTAATCATTGAACTCAAGCAGTGGGAAAAATGCGGTGAGGCAGAAGGGGAAAATGAGGTTCTAACCTGGTTGGGTGGAGCTGAGCGAGAAGTTCTACATCCTTCGGCACAGGTTGGGCAGTATAAAATGTATTTGCAGGACTATCATACTGCATTTTATGAAAGTGACAGGCCGATATCTCTTAATGCGTGTGCATATCTCCATAATTACAGTTTCCATGATAAAGACATTCTTCTATCAGACAAGTTCAAAAATATTCTCGGTGATTTCCCATTGTTTTCTGCTGATGATGTAGATACTCTTCGTGACTATCTTATTGGGAGACTGGAGAAAGGAGAAGGTGCTGCTGTCTTACGACGTGTCGAGGAGAGTGAGTATCGTCCTAGCAAGCAACTGATGGATCATGTGGGAAACATCATCAAGGGAAAACCTGAATACGTCCTGCTTGATGAACAACTTGTTGCCTACGACAAAGTAATTGCCTGCGCGAAAAAAGGATTTCATGATAAACAAAAGAGAGTAATTTTGATAAAAGGGGGACCTGGCACCGGAAAATCAGTAATTGCTATTAACTTAATGGCTGACCTTCTTTTGAATAGTTACAATGCACACTACGCAACGGGCTCCAGGGCATTTACAATGACACTCCGGAAGATTATTGGCGCTCGGGGGTCTATTCAATTTAAGTATTTCAATAGTTATATGCATGCAGAGAGAGATGCAGTTGACGTACTAATCTGTGATGAAGCACATCGTCTCCGAAAAACAAGTGATAGCCGCTATATAACTAAAGAGGACCGTTCTGGTCTTCCGCAGATTCAGGAATTGATAAATGCAGCAAAGGTTGCTGTTTTCTTTATTGATGATGATCAAGTTGTAAGGCCTGATGAGATTGGCTCTGTGGACTATATCAAGAACTATTCTAATACTAATGACTGTGCAATTTTTGAATATCAGCTTGAGTCACAGTTTCGATGTTGTGGCTCGGATGCATTTGTTAACTGGATCAACAATACTCTCGGCATTCAAAGAACTGCTAATGCCATATGGACTGGAACCGAGGATTTCGATCTTCGGATTTTTGAATCTCTAGAATCGCTTGAGAATGCAATTAATGAGAAATCGCAAAAAGAGTTTAAAGCCAGGATGACTGCAGGGTTCTGCTGGGAATGGTCAAAGAAACCTAAGGCTGATGGTACTTTGCACGAAGATGTTATAATTGACGGTTTTCGTCGTCCCTGGAATGCCCGCCCGGAAGCAACAAGGCTGGCGAAAGGCATTCCAAAAGCCACTCTATGGGCGCATGATCCGAATGGAATAGATCAGATTGGCTGCATTTATACTGCTCAGGGATTTGAATTTGATTATGTAGGTGTAATATTTGGAAATGATCTTGTTTATAACTTAGATGACCAGAAATGGGAAGGCCATCCGGAAAACTCCGGGGATTCTGTAGTTAAGCGATCAAAAGAACGGTTTGTGGACCTTGTAAAAAATACCTACCGTGTTCTTTTATCCAGGGGTTTAAAGGGTTGTTATGTTTATTTCTTGGATAAAGATACTGAGAGGTTCTTTAAGAGTAGGATGGAGATTTAAAGACCTGATAAGTTTGGAAAAGGAGGAGATCATGGGATTTTTAGTAAAGATTAATAATGATAAGACTGAAGTTATTAAGTCTAAGTCATTTAGGAAGGAAGAAGATCTTCAAGAAATTGTAAAGAAGTTCCCTGAAATAATTCCTTTAGAAGAAATTAATGAGGATTTTGATCCTTTGCTAGTAATTGGGAGAGAATTCTCTTTAATGGGAGCAGGATCTATTGACTTATTGGCAATTGATACTTCTGGCTTGATAACCATTATTGAATTTAAACTTGAAAAAAATGCAGATATAAGAAAAGTAGTTGCGCAAGTTATTGAATATGCTGCTAATCTGTGGGAAATGAGTTACTTCGATTTGGATGAGAAGGTGAAGGAATACTTTAACAGTAATCGTTGTGCCATTAATGCGCTCAAAAATAAAACTTTAGTTAAGGCAGTAAAATGGCATTTTGATAGAACTGAAGAACAAGACACTGCGGATTTTCTGCCAGAAGATTTCATTACCATTGTATCAAACAATCTTCAAAAAGGAGAGTTTCGCCTAATTATTTTTTGTGACAATGTTGATGATAGAACAAAAAGAACTGTTGAGTATTTAAATTCACTTTCAAATCTTGATATTTACTGTGTTTCAACAGACGCTTTCGAAGTAGAAGGAAAACAATTTTTTAAATCCAGCTTGATAACAAAAATATCAAAAAAGAAAAAATACGCGGGGAAAATTACTTTTGAAGATTTCATGAATTCAATTCCACAAATTTTTCAAGAAATCTATAAGCATTTAGATGAGAAGATTAATGAAGTGAATGGATTTTATTCATGGGGAATTAAAGGTTTTGCTTTTTATTTGCCAATAAAGGAAAAGAAATTCCGGCCCTTTTGTGCTTTTCCAGATTATATCGAGCTTATATCTGAAAAACATTTTGCAAAATATGTGGATAAAGAGACTGTTTCTGATGCTGCTAGGAAAGATTATGAAGAAAGAATAAGAAATATAGCGCCGTTTAAAGGTTCTTTTAAAGACAATCGCATATACCCTACTTATAAATATGAAAAAATGAAGCCTGGTGATTTGAAGAGATATTTTGATTTGGTGATTGATTGGTACAAGAAGTGGTTTATGGGATAATAAAATAATTTATTTATGCAGAGAAAAATTAGCCGCTAGATGAAAATTTTGCTCTTGTTTTTGTGAGATTTAGAGATGAAAACAGTTTATCAAAAAAAGCAAGAGAGCTTATTATTACATTTACTAAAGCAAACAACCTTTTTTGTGCTTTACCTGGAAAGAAGGATCCAAAGCTCAAGAATTCTCTGTTAGAAGAACTTCTTAATTTTATATCTCAGGAGATTAAGATAGGCTTAATTGATTAAGAAAAAGGGCGGAATCAATGGAAACAAAACGCTTTAATCTAAAACAATTACTCGACTATTTTTCTGATATAGGTGAAAAAAGATGGGGGCAGGTCCATGACAAAGGAGTCCTAACTTTGCAGGTGTAGCAATAAATGGGGGCAGATCAGGGACCTTAAAAATTCACTTTTATAAAACAGGAAATCACCCCTAAATTCATCCATTAAGGTCATTGACCTTTCCCCATATCAAATGTAATATCAAAAAAAATATTTTTATTGATGAAGGAAAAAATCATCAATGACTCATTTTCTATGCTTGAGAGAATAAAGTATATTGCTGGATATCAGACAGCGCCAATTTCAGCAATAACATATTATGCAGAAGTGAAAAAAATCGAAAAGTACAAAGACACAAATAAATTTATTGTTTATTTTAAAGATAAAGCAAAAAGAATTGGTCCCATTAAGCTTCCAAAGAAATCTAAGGGTCTTGCTCCGCAAGCGCCTAGATACACGAGTTTTAAGAAGCTAATAAAGGCCAAGACTTTAGGAGAGGTTTTTAATTCTCATATTCTGGAAAAAAGAAACTGATCCTAAAAATGCTAACTCTCATAGATGATGGATAATATGAGAAAACATACTTAAGCTGTTATGAAATAGTTTTCTAGAGGGAGATATTTAAATGATTCAATCGGCTAGCCAATATCAAATTTCAGACATATTTAGTATTGATACTAAAGTAAAATATGTTATCCCGAAGTTTCAAAGAGAATATATATGGGGTAAAGAACAGTGGGAAAATTTATTTGATGACTTAATGGAAAATGAGAAGGGACACTTCATTGGATCAATAATTTGTATAAACAAAGGAATAGATATCTTTGAAATTACACCCCTGGAGATTATTGATGGACAACAAAGACTCGCTACTATTTCTTTGTTGTATGCAGCCATCTACAAGAAGTTTTTACAAGAAGAAAGAGATGGTGATGATTTTGTCACCGAAAGAATCAATTTAAAAAGTAGGCTTATCAACAGATCTAGAAAAGCCACGAATAAAACTGAATTAAAAATTGAACTGTCGCACCAGAATAATAACTTTGTAGATTATAAGGCAGTTCTAAATGAAATCAATCTTTATTCTGAAATTTCAACCCCACTTAATTTGGGTAATCGACAGATATACAAAACCTTTCGGTACTTTAAAAATCGAATATCGTCATTAAAATATAAAGAGCTCTTGCAAGTTTTAGAAAGGATAAATTCTGCTTTACTCGTCAAAATTGAAGTAAGTAGCCATGCAGACGCATTCACTCTTTTTGAGAGCTTAAATAACCGGGGGATCCCTTTATCAGCCATAGATTTGGTTAAAAATAATATGTTAGCTGAACTCGAGAAGAAAAAAATCAAGTCTATAGATGATGCATTTGATGAATGGATGAGGCTAATCGATAACTTGCCTGGTTATTCAATTCAAGAAAGATTTTTACGTCAGTACTACAACGCATTCAGGTATAGAAAAGAAATAAAGGTTCCTGGGATTGCAAGAGCTACAAGATCCAATTTAATAAAGATTTATGACAAATTAATAAGTAAAAATACGGAATTTATTTTTAAGGAATTGATTGATAAATCCGACAAATATAATCAATTCGTTGAGTCGAACAATAATAAAAATGGCAAATTTAAAGAAGAGCTTGTGGATTTACTGCATATTGGTGCCGCACCCTCGTATGCTTTTTTGTTGTACTTATTTACGGAACATGAAAGAAATAGAAAACTTATAAGAGATTCCATAAAATTCTTGGCAAAATATTTTGTTAGGCGGAATTTAACAGATATCCCACCCACAAGAGAGTTGGATTCAATATTTATGGATTTGATTGATTTGTGCGAAAAAAACAAAAACGATTTAACTTCTGATATTGTTATTGAATTTCTAAGACAAAAAAATAGATTTGAAAATAATGAAAGTTTTAAAGAAAAATTGATGGGTGATATCTATGCAGATAATGTGGCTGCAGCAAGATTCATACTCACTAAAATTGAAGAAAAACGTCAAACCAAAGAGATCTACAGAGACTTTTGGGAGAAAGATGATAAAAGTAGATTTTTATGGACGATCGAGCATATTTTTCCCGCTGGAAAAAATATTCCTAAAGAATGGATTGATATAATAGCAGGAGGAAATAGGGAAGAGGCTAAAGAATTACAAGAAAAATGGGTACATAAGCTTGGAAATCTAACTCTTACTGCTTACAATCCGAACCTATCCAATTTTCCCTTTATAAAAAAGAAGAACAGACAAGACATTAAAGGGAGATTTATTGGTTATAGAAATGGATTATTTCTGAACAAACGAATATCTAGAAAAAAAACATGGAGAGTTGAAGATATACAAGATAGAACAAATCATTTGGTTGAGCTTGCGTTGAAGCTATTTAGCTAAGAATAATTATGCTCTGTTAATCTTTTAAAAAACAAGAGAGAGATATCCCTCCTGAGGAGTTCCCAGATTTAGTGAAAGCAACCGATATATCAGTGAAGGATTTCATCGCTCTCAAAGAGGAAAAATAGGGATTTTAAAAATATTAAAATATCTGGATAATCATATTTCGATGCGGATAGGATATGCATTCAGGGAACCCTCTTCCCATTGTTGAACGGGATTAGGAATCATTGTAATCCTGGCATTTTGTCTGCTTCCAGCATTATGAATACGGTAAATATGAAAACGCTCTCCTTTTTCCTTTGCGAATTCCCACTGTCTTTTGGATATATCGAAATACTCTTTATCATCTGTTTTCGTAGACTTTACTTCAATATAATTCTCTTCATTGTTTTCCAGCACCTTAATATCATAACCTACAACCTGATCTATGGTTATATTTAGCCATTGTACTTCTGCGATATCTTGTTTGTTTAATATAACTGCAAACCCAAAATCTGTTTTTTTTATTTTACCTTTCGGATACTTTTTTATGAATTCTTTCCTAAGAAATCCAAACACAAGTTTTTCTCCCCATTTCCCAATTTCTGTCTTAGTCTCAGGGCTTAATTCTCCTTTCATAATCTTTTCTTTCGAATATGTTGATGGGTGTGCTCTTTTTCGGGTTTTTTCATCTAACCTCTTTTGTTTTTTAGGTAGAGGTTGGATTGAATCAACCTGCCTAATTTCAGCCTCTTCTGGTGTACATTCAGGCTGCCACCTAAGATCTGCTTTAGAATCAATAATCGCATGGTGAGATTGTGTGGCTTGGAATTGTGTCTTGATCGGTCGCTTTTTTTGGGATTCGATAAATTCAACAGTTTCTTTTACCTCTACTCCTTTATTCTCCTCTTTTTTTTCTTCAAGAATTAGATCTTTTTTCGTGACGATTCTATGATTTATCATTATCTGCTCTATTTCTGATTCATCCTTCTCCAATATGCGAGGGATAAAAAATTCTAGACCTATTCTTTTCACGAGTGCATCCTCAAGGGCCGCTCCAATAAATTCTAGGTAAGATAAATTCTTTTCTTTAATATTTTTTGATAAGAATAAGATGTTTTCAAAATCTCGACATGAGTAATAGCTTTTTCTCTCACCTAGGTTAACAACATGTCCATTAATGACGGCATCTACATTTATCTTCTCAACAAATGCCAAAGATATCTCTTGAAGGAGTTTGAATTTTTTTTCTTTTTTCAACCTTTCAAATGCTTCAGGAGATTTTTTCTTTACAAATAGGGTAATGTACTTACTTGTTCTTCTAATAGCATTTTGGTAATTCTCATCTGCAGGAGAAGCCATTCCCTGTACAGTACACTTTTCTGAATATGCTTCCTTTAAGCCCTTTATTCCCAAAGCATAAAAGAGCTTTTTTATGTCAAAGAAGTCAATGTTTTTCGGGATATAGGCGAATAGAATATCTGATTTTTTCTTAAAGAGCTTATGAAGTTCTTCATTGTCATTATAATAAATTTCTTCCCGGTCTCTTTCCCAACGATTATTTTCACACCACGCCTTGAATTCTGATTTTAAATTTTGCCATTGCTCATTTTCTTTCATTCCTGACGTGGTTGCAATATAGCTAAGATGATGATAGACGTTTCCAAGACAATCTTTTTCTTTGGTGGTTAATTTCTCTCTCTTCCATAAATATGAACTTAAAAAATTCAAATAATCCCAGGAATCAGGCTTTTCCTTGATTCCAAGAATTTCTAAGAAAAAATCTTTTAAATTTGGATATTTCCTCTTTAGCGCAGTCTTCCATTCTAAAAAGGAATCTCTGCTTTCCCAGAAAACTTCCGAAATCCTCCAGTATTTTTTTCCTTTTTTGGGAATGAAAATGAAGGGACTTTCTTCTAATCTTTCTCTTATTCGTTTTCTTTCTTTTTTATATCTAGCAAGATATTCATAAATTTGAATAAACTCTTTTGTTTGCTTCGAATTCTGCTCAACAAGTGATATTAATGAAACCATTATTCCATCGAGTGAAGGCTTTGTTTGAATATCAAGGCTCTTGAGATGCTCTTTAAAATCATCATCAGTTATTTTGTAGTCTACGATTGGAATCTTAACCTTCCCCTCCAATTCTTTTAAAGCTACAGCAGAAGGTTTAAGGTGTTTGCCATCTTTCGTTGGAATCCAATTAGAATTTCTTAAAAACTTTGCGAAGGATGACTCTCCAAGACGTTCATTAGTCCAAGATTGTGCATGAGGTGTGTGGTATAAGTATTCAGATTCAAGGTAGGATTTATAATGTGGCCAATTCAAATCAATTATTTTGATAATCTCCTTGAGACGTTGTAAAGAATTTTCAATCTCATCACTTAAGCATTTCTCAATTATCTCTAAAACAAATCGTGATAGGTTATAGTCTTTTTTTCTATACCCCCAGTTGGAATATTGAGCTTTTCCTTGATTTCCATATTTAATTATCTCATCTCTAATTTCTTCTTCTGTAACTTCCCAAGTTGTTTCAATAATTTTGGGATACACTTTAGTCCCAAGAGATAAGAAGAACTTTTTCAAATGACGAAGATGAGTTCTGTTTTTTGCTTTGGAAGATTTCAGGATTTTTCTAAAATAATCGTCAGATATTAAAATCTCAAGATTATGCCCTCTGAATAGCCGGTCCAAATGAAATTCATTGCCATATTTTTTTGACAAATAAAGTTCATTAGGGCTTTTATAAATTGGCTTTTTCTTTTCTGTTTGTACTTTAAGTTTTATTTTTGCAAGTTGCCAGCAATTTTCATACTTCAATATAAATTCTGTGTATTTCATTAAAGTTGTGTCAGGATAACGTTTCCAGTTTTCACCATCAAAAACTGGATTAATAATTTCTTTGCAAATAGCTTCTGGAGATAATTCCAATATTAAATCCTCTAGCAAATTCCGTCCCTTTCCCCTTCTATCCTTCTCACTCTCTGACTTAATTCGTTTACCTTCCAGATATTTTATAAGCCTCGAACTTATAATCTTGTATTTTTTTGGCAATAGAGACCTAATTTTTAATCCTTCCGATGAAGGCAGGAACAATTTTTCAGGTTCATAAAGCCGGTTGTCTTCGTCTAATAATATCTTTAACTTTTTTAGTTTATTAAAAAAATTGTCTTTCTCATATTGATAACCTGTGTCCCATCTATACTTAGGATCAAGTGCGCTTTCTAATTCGTTAGCAAAATAAATCAGAAGATTCCCCAACCATTCCTCAGGATGTTTTCTTTGTTTTATTTTTCTCTTAAGAATCCATTGTGTATCTGCTAATAATTTAAAAACATTATTAAAAGACAATTCATCCTTTACTAGTTCTCTCACATATTTCATTCCTTCATTACCAATTTCGTCCTCATCAACTATAAATTTTCGTTTACCGAAAAGATGCTCAATATCTTTTTTATCAAAAAGCCTTTCGAGCTCCTTCTTGACTAATATTGCATTTTCTGGTTTCACCCATCTTTTTCCATCTGAATATTTGTTTGATTTGAGAGTCTTTACGAGGATCGAATTTTTTTCTTGAAGAGCTTCATCAATTTTTTCTTTAACAATTTCAAGGTATTTAGGTCTATCTGGACTATCCAAGGGCAAAGCTTTATAAAACTCTGTTCTCATGTTTTTTCTTTTCTTGAAATCATTAATAACTTCAATAATGCACTTGTATACATTGGCTAATAGCCACTGATTCCATTGGCTATCAGCCTCTCTTAATTTTCTTCTACTAGCATCCACGGAAAAATCAGCTTGGATATTAAAGCAGAACTTGGTATTAGTCTCGTCTCCTAAAGGCAAAAAAGCATATAATTGTGAATCTGATCTTTCAATTATTTTTTCTTCCGGAGTAATTTCAAAAGTTATTGTTATTTGTTCATGTGTTTTGGCTAATTTAACAATTTTTTCTAGATTTCTATCTATAATAAGAAACTCTTGCAGTTTTTTTGGAATTTGGATTTTTTTTGAATATCTCTTCCATAAGTATTTTTCTCCTGCAGCACCGGTAGAAACCCAAAAACTGTTTGGGATATTTGCTTTTTCTACCTTAATTATGTGCTGGCCTGATTTTATTTGCCTCAAGTTTTGGAGATACAAAGGCAACTCTGGCGAGAGCCTTTTTATTGTTTTCACTACATCACTGCCTGTTCCTTTGTTAACAAAAGGCAAAACAAAAATGGCACCTTTCCCCTGCATGCCTTCTAATCTTTTTTTTAAATCCTGTGGAATACGTTCAATCCAATGGGGAATTATCATATTTTCATCTAAATAAAAACTGAATTGACCTGAGTAAATTTCGGGCTTATTTGAAACCTCAAAGACTGATTTGAAACCAAATCCCATGAATCCAATTTTCCCAGATCCTTTCGCGCTTTTTCCAATTTTGCAAATTGCAAATATGTCGCCTTTTGTGCCGTCTTCATTGCTTCTGAAAGGTTCTCCATTATTTTGAACTATGATTTTTGAGGGATTAATATCAAATGCTATCGTTGAAGAATGACAATCATCTGCGTTTTGAATGAGTTCTAGAATAAAATCTTTCTTTTTCTCAACTCTAACTCTTTTTAAAATGTTAAAGATTCCATCCATAGAGACCCTTTTTGTGTCCTTTATCCATTGTTCGTTTTCTTTTTTTAACTTTTCAATACACTTCTTAGCCTGAATTCGATTCATAACATAAACCTTACCTATTGATAATAAATATTTACTAAGGAGTTTTTCCCATTCCATCATAAAATTGCACAATTTGATTGAGAAATCAACCAACTTTATAGATGATTCTAATGGCTAAATTCAGATTTTAAATCAAATTATTTTTGTTAAAGAAATAATTCACGCCATGATTCATCTATAAGCGCTATTGACATGTATTTGTCTATAATGAAACAATTCAATCTCATCTGTGACTTTTGTCACAGAAAAAAAGAGGAAATTAAGATGATTTGGGGGGATAAAAAGTTCCACCAGATAGGGCCGATGTCTTGAAGGACATTTAAAATGGAGATTGAAACAGCCACCAACTCTTTCGATCTTAAAAAATGCTTAGGCTGTATAGAGCAGACGTATGCCAAGAAATTTAACCGAAACTTTCAGTTCATCAACATGGAGGCCATCTTCACCGGATTAAAAGGAACTGCTAAACCAATGTCCTACAAGATGATTAAACGCCTCACAAGTCGAAAATACTGGATCTTTGAAGATTATTGGCTTGTTCCTAGCTTTTGGAAGTTGTGGAAAGACATGAAAAAAACAAAAGGATTGTTCCAAGCGCTTCCTGAAAATGAACAAAACGCTATAGAAGTGCTGTACAGCATTTTTAAAAACATCGAGGTTGCTTCTATAGTCCTTCGTTTTGTTGATTCCCAAAATTTTGGAATTATCAGCCCGCCTGTTAGATATGCTCTAAGACAATCGGCTAAAGAGACATATGCCGAAGAATATTTGGATTATCTTAATACTCTTAGAAGCTATTCTAGGGAATATGGCTTCGAGAGGGTAGCTGATGCGGACATGGCTTTGTGGGCCCTGATGGAGAATTGCGTTATTCCTGGCAATTCTTCCTGTGACAATTTTAAAAGATTTCAAGAAAAGAGAGTAGAAGTTGAAGAAGAATATATCAAAAAAAGCTTGATATTCAAGGAACTCGAAGATGAACTTCTCTCAGTCGCTGAGGAGGATATCGAAAAGAAAGTCAAGAATCTCAAAGAAGAGAGAGACAAAATCAGGAAAGAACTTGAGGGTTTGCAGTATAAACTGAAAATATATCCTGTCGGTTTGATAAAGCTAAAAAAATCACCGTTGCCAGCAGAGGAAAAATACATTCACGATTGGAGAGAACAGTTTATAGATTCTGGTCAGGAATTATTTTTAAAACATCTGGTGAAAAATCCATATGTCCATAAGGTGATATGGAGCGAGAATATTACAGCGAAACAGCCGACGAGGATCTCTCATGTAGAGGAGTCGGGGGAAGTGACAATCCTGTATGTTACGAAAGATAATTATGCGGCAAAGATAAAAGTTTTGCCGATTGAGTGCCCGGACGGATCGCATGCCAAATATTTTGCGAGTTTGACCTCTAATCATATGAGTATTCCGATCCTTGGACAAAAATAATGGAAAAAAAAAGACATGAACCTCCTGCCTGGAAATGGGAAGAAGGATTTGTGGATACAAAGGAAGAGCATATCAAGGTTGGATATGGTGGTTTTGAAGATCCCTTTGTTCCTATGGCCCTTGTGGCCCCAGGGGAAGGCAATTGTTTTGTCGTTCAGTTTTTATTAAAAAAGGAGGAGATCGATTCGAATAAGCGGGCAAATTATGACGCTATGATTAAGGAACTTAATTTTTTCCTGGTCGAGCTATGCAAAGAGAAACCCTGGGACTATGCAATATATCATTGCGGAACAGCTTCAAATATGTATTCAACTATACGTTGGGCTTATTATCCTAAAGGCTGGCAGCATCCCAAAAAAATGTTTGATGAGGAAGAATAAGAATATAAGAAAAAAGGAGTAAGACTATGATTATGGCCGAATTGCATGGGAAACTCAGCGAAGGATCTTCTTCCTTAGAAAGACGGGAAGATATATTAACATCTAATGTTTTTCAATCTATTAAATACCTGGAACCCAGATTTGGGCTTATCCCCATTTTAAACTCAGTATTTAGTGATAATAAAATTTCATTGCAATTAGATCAGGATGAGAATTGGAGCGCTGAATATTTCTTCTGGCCTGAAGGAATTGAGAGAAAAAGGGAACCAGATCTGCTTATTTACTTAAAATCCAAAATCGAAAATTATGTCATCGTTGTCGAGGCAAAATATCGCTCAGGGCCAAGTAATAAAGAAGAAATTGAAGAAGAAACAGAGATAGCATTTGGGAACCAACTTTCAGACCAGTTCATTGATCTTTTGAATAGAAGATACAAAATTGGAGGAAGAAAAATAAATTTTGAGTGTCCCTTGGGCAATTGTTATCTATTATATTTGACAATGAACAGCACAAAGCCCAAATATGATATTGAATCATCTATTGAACAATTTCAAAAGAACAATCCGAACAGTAAGATTGCAATAAAGGATCATTTAATCTGGACGAATTGGACGAAAATTTGGTCGGTATTAAGCTCGAAGCCAATTGAAAGTTTTCAACAGATTCTTATTAGAAATGATTTACTTGCGTTGTTGGAACAAAAGGGTTTTAAAGAGTTCACAGGTTTTTGCTTTAGGGAGTGGGAAAAACAATTCAGGTCTTTTTATAAGGAAATTTGGTTTTGTCACGATTCGAAATCTTATTATGGGGAAAATGCACAATTTTATTATGAACTCTGGTTTCAAGGCGTGAAAGAAACATTTTTCCAGAAACTCTATAGAAATCCAAAATTTTTTGGGGAGGTAAGATAATGCCAAACAAAGGAAAATCTATTATGGAGGCCATTCAATATCTTGATGGTTTTTACAATGATTTAGGATTGCTATTAAGCAATTTTGAAAATTTATTAGCAGAAAAAGGGTTTATTAGTATTCCTAATGCAGGGAATAGAGTAACTTTTGACTATGCTGTAGCAAATCACATTGGATACAGCAAGAGATGGACACTGAAATGTATCCAACGGTTATATTTAAAGGAAGAAGAAACTGAAGAAAATGTAAACAGCATAAATAAAGCTATTTTATGTAACCTAGCGCTTTATCCAACTAGCGCATTCGAGATGCCTATTTTCATGTGCGGCATTGTTAGTTGGGAAGGGAATTATTCACAAAATGAGATTTATAGTTTATGGCCTACAAAAGAATTTACTGAGCTTATGAATCTAAAAAATAATTGGAGATTGAAGAACAAACAAGAGGTGGAGGGGAAAAGCTTGATATTTAAATTCATGCCCTTGGAAAAATTGAGAAATATCGAGGATTACACACTCTTTTTTGTCGATTTAGTAAAAGTCGAAAGTTCGAAGGCCTTGCAGGAAATAGTTGATGCATTGGAAAATCTTTATGACGGGAATGATGAGATTGTTTTGAGCAGTGATGTGATCGTTGAAAAAATCCCAGAAAAATTAATGGCGACATGGAATCTGCCAGTAAAACCATTAGATGTTGATTGATTTTTTTAATCAATAAAAGAGACTTTTTTGTGGATATATGAGTACTTGAATACTTCAATTCGTTTTTTAGCAGGATATTGTGGGGAGCGACTGCTTGAAGAGAAGATATTTGTGGTGCCATCGTATCAGGTAGGCCATCAGATTGGGGAATCGCTGACAAAGGCCGGGCATTCCTGGGTAAACCTTCGGTTTGCGACGTTGCCGTCTCTGGCTCAGGAACACGCAGGGCTTGATATTTCACAGAAAGATTTGAGTCAAATTTCTGAATCATCGGCAGTGATTCTGCTGAACAAGGTTTTCGGCACTCTGTTGGATGAGGGGAAACTTGACTATTTCGGAGAACTTAAGCCTTCGCCCGGAATCATCCGTGCTCTCCATAAGTCGCTCTCTGCACTCAGGATGGATGGCTTAAGGAGCGACGATTTATTGCCTGAGAGTTTTATCAATGAAAAGAAAGGACGGGAAATCAAGCTTATCCTGAAAAGCTATGAAGAGGAGCTGGAAAGAAATAAGTTCATAGACTTGCCGGGTCTCTACTTCATGGCACTTGAAAGTGCTGACAACAATCCCGCAAATCAGGAGAAGTATTTCCTTATCCTTCATAACAGCTCCCTGAGTAAGTTAGAAACAGAATTCTTAACAAAGATTGCGGGGGAAAACCTGATCCTGGTTCCACAGGATCCGGTGATAGGGATTGAGAGACCACGGCATTACATAGAGATTGCTTCGTCACCTTCGGTGACTCGCAATGACACCATGACTCGCAATGACGAGATAGTGCCGAGATCAGATATTGAAAGGGCGCCGTGGCTGTTTGCTCCTTACAAAGCCCCTCCTCCCATCAAAGACAGCACTCTGGAACTCACAAGAGCCATCGGCCCTTCGAATGAATGCCGGGAAATTCTGAGGCGTATAACGAGCGAAAAGATCCCTCTGGATGATGTCGAAGTTGTTCATCCTCCTGGGATCACCTATCCCTCTATTTTTTATGTGCTTTCCATGAAATCCGGGCTTCAGGTAACCTTTGGAGACGGCATTCCGCCTGGATTCACTTGCCCGGGCAAGATATTCAGCAACACGCTGAAATGGATAGAGGGAAATTATCAGACATCGAATCTCTGCCGCATGGTCGAAAGCGGTGACCTGAAACTTCACGGCAAAGGAAAAAAAGAAGACGTTCCCTCTGCACAGAAAACAAGCCGTTATTTGAAGAAAGCCATGATCGGATGGGGAAGGGAGCGGTATGTTCAGAGGCTGGAGAACCTGAAGAAAAATTACGAAAGCAAGACCTCGAAGATTCCAGATGAAGAGAACAACGACAGGACACCGAAATATGAGGCTTCTATCAAGGATATAAACAGGGTCATCAAGCTTATGAAAAATATGCTCGATTGCTTTCCTCTGTGGGAGGAAAAGGAGGAGATCGATTTCAGGGAGTTTTGTCGAGGGATCTCCAGGTTTTTGAAGGAATTCTCACGGATACGGAATGACCTGGACAGGGAAGCCTATGCTTCGATTAGGGCGAAGCTGGATGAGGTGGCTGAGCTCGAAACGGCTCGATTGCCAAAAGAGGATGCCTTCGAGAGGCTTCGCATCCTGTTGGAGAACATCCGGGTCGGTGCATCAGGGCCGCAACCCGGCCATCTCCACCTTTCAAGCTATCGCTCAGGCGGCTATTCAGGACGCCCTTTGACCTTTGTTGTGGGGTTCAACCAGGAACACTTCCCTGGAACAGGATACCAGGATCCCTTTCTTCTGGATGAGGAGAGAGAAAGGATATCCGGCTCGCTCAAGACGACAGAAGACACGCTGAGGGAGAACCTGTATTCGATGGCTTCGCTCATTTCGTCGCTTCGGGGCAGGGCTGTGCTGAGCTATTCCTCCTATGACATCGTGGATGAGCGGCCCTCTTTTCCCTCATCTCTGATGCTTCAGGCTTTCCGTCTGGTCGAGGGAGATCCGGGGCTCGATTATTCGGCTCTTTTGAAGAGACTTCCCGAGCCACATGGATTTTTGCCTGAGGAGGTGGATAAGACGTTTGACACGATAGACTGGTGGCTGAGGAAGCTTTCATCTGACGGCACTCTCTATGATGGGATTGATGTTGTGAAAAGCTGCTTTCCAGAGCTCGGACAGGGAATCGATGCTCTCGATACCCGGAAGGCTTCGAAATTGAGTGCATACGAGGGCATGGTCCAGGTGAAGGGCCAGGATGTCCATCCTTTCTTTAACAGAGATGTGATCATGTCGTCCTCGAGGTTTGAACTTCTGGCTTCCTGTCCTTTTGCCTATTTCCTGAATTACATTCTCGGCCTTTACAAGCCCGAGGAGGTCGAATTCGACCCTTCGGTGTGGCTGAATCCTCTCCAGAGGGGAAGCCTGATCCATGAGATATTCTGTGTGTTTATGTCGGAATTGAAAAAGAGAGGGGAGAAAGTCGAAGCGAAAAAACACCTCTCTCTCATTCAGAAGATCGCCGATGTGACCATTTCCCGGTATAAGGAAGAGATTCCGCCCCCCTCTGAAGGGGTGTTTGGCAAAGAAAGAGCCGAGGTGATGCAGGCGCTGGATGTATTTTTGGCGGCGGAAGAAAAACTGGGAGAGAGAGTGGAGCCGCTGATGTTCGAGGTTGTGTTCGGGATCGAGGAGGAAAAGGGCAAGGGAATGGAAGATCCGGTCGAGGTAGCGCTTTCTCCAGAGTCTTCCTTCCGGATGAGGGGGCGGATCGACAGGATCGACCGGGTGGGAGGCAACCGCTACCGGGTGATCGATTACAAAACCGGCCGGTACTCCTATTATGACAAGCTCCGGTGCTTTGGGAGAGGAGGCACTCTCCAGCATGTCCTTTATGCCCTGGCCGCTGAGAAAATATTGAAGAAGACGGGTGTGGATGCAAGGCCAAAAGTGGTTGAGAGCGGGTATTATTTTCCGACAAGGAGAGGGGAAGGTAAGGAGGTAACGGTAGGGGAATTCAACCGGGAGGAACTCAAGGGGCTTCTCGGTGAGCTTTTGGATATTCTGAAGGGAGGGCATTTTATCGTTGGGCTGGATGCGAGCTGTGACTTCTGTGATTTCCGGCCCATCTGTGGAGATGGTGCGAAGGATAGGGCCAAAGTAAAGAGGCTCAACAATCCTGTGGAGTTCGGGGTTGTGGACAGACTTAAAGAGTATGAATAGCGATGGATAACCAGAGTCTTATCGACAAGGAAGCAAGAGAGAAGATTAAGACCGCATTGGACACGACTCTGCTGGTCGAGGCAGGAGCAGGTTCCGGGAAGACCCATAGTTTGGTGGACAGGATGCTGGCGCTTCTGGCATCGGGTCGGGCCAGGATCAACACCTTTGCGGCTGTGACATTTACGAGGAAAGCGGCAGCCGAGTTGAGGGGGCGGTTCCAGACAGAGCTGGAAAGGGCGGTTTTGCAGGCCAGAGATAAGGATAAGGAAATTCATGACCGCTTGGCTGAGGCCCTCCATTATCTGGAGCAGAGCTTTATCGGGACTATCCATTCCTTTTGTGCAAAGCTGTTGAGGGAGCGGCCGATAGAGATCGCGCTGGACCCTGATTTTGCAGAATTGGAAGAGATCGAGAACAGCATCTTCCGTGAGAACTGCTGGCATGAGTATCTGGTGAAGACTAGGCTCGAGGATGAGGAGGCGCTTCTTGAACTGGAGAGGGCTGGCATCACTCCTGACGAGCTGAAAGAGCCGTTTGTGTCTTTGTCGCTTTATCCAGAGGTCGAGTTTATTGGGGGAAGTGATACGGAGCCGAATTATGCGGAATACAGGAAGTCGCTCGAGGATTTTTTGAGGAAGGCCCGGGAGTGCGTGCCTTTTGAGAAGCCTTCAAAAGGGTATGATCCCCTCCAGGGATTGATGCATCGGTGTTTTTTGCGTCAGGCAAACCTCGGTTTTTCCGACCATGGTGTTCTGATGGAGACATTCGAGTTGATGGACAAAAACGCCGGTGTCACACAGAACCGGTGGGCGACCAGGGAAGAGGCACTGGACTTCCAGAGTGTGTTCGATTTGTTCAGAGAAGGAGTTATCAAAAAGGCTTTGAGGCAGTGGCGGGAGTACAGGCATTCAAAAATTCTGGCGTTTTTGAAGCCTGCATTGGATTTCTTTAAGGAAAAGCGGTTGAGTCAGTCTAAACTGAACTTCCAGGACCAGTTGATGTTGTCGTCGCGCTTGCTCAGGGAAAATCCTGAGGTCAGGCGATATTTCAGCCGACGATATTCTCATATCCTGGTCGATGAGTTCCAGGACACAGATCCGATCCAGGCAGAGGTTCTCCTTTATTTGGCCGGGACCGACACGGAGGAGAAAGACTGGCACAAACTGAAGCCAAGGCCCGGGTCGCTGTTTTTGGTAGGCGATCCGAAGCAGTCGATCTTCCGGTTCAGGCGGGCCGATATCGACACCTACAATCTTGTGAAGAAACAAATCGAGAAAGGAGGCGGAGAGATACTTCATTTGACCACAAATTTCCGCTCTCTCGATGCGTTGGCTGAGTGGAACAATGCGGTGTTTCAGAACGTCTTTCCTGAGAAGGCGGACAGATACCAGGCGGCTTTTGCCCCTTTGAACACAGTGAGGAAGGCCGAAGGGAGGCTGCACGGAGTGTATAAGATTTCTATACCCCAGCAGGAGAGGCATAAGGAGAAGCTGATCGTCGGGATCGATGCCGGCAAAATCGCCGATTTTATAAGCTGTGCTCTGAGGGATGGGATGGATGGAGGTGTTGGTGAGGGTGTGGATTGTGGTGCGGATGAGGGGAAGGATGAAGGGAAGAGGTGGGAACCGTCGGATTTTCTAATCCTTTTCCGTTACAAGAAAAACATGACCGTGTATGCACGGGCTTTGGAGAAAAGGGGAATCCCTTACGAGATAACAGGGAGTGGCGCATTCTCAGAATCCGAGGAAGCGAGAGAAATTTTGAATCTGGTCAGGGCTTTGAACGACCCTGATAGTCCTATTTACACCGTGGCCGTGCTAAGGGGGCTCTTTTTTGGAGTGAGCGACAACGAACTGTATGAGTATAAACAAAAAAGGGGACGGTTCTATTTTTTACAGGCAGGGAAAAAGAAGGAGGAGGAGGCAACAGCCAGAGTTGCACAGAGCCTTTTTAAACTCAGACAGTGGTGGGAATGGATAAGGGAGTATCCTGCGACAACGGCCCTGGAGATGATCTTCGAGGACTCGGGCATTGTCAATTTTGCCGCATCCTCTGAGATGGGAAGCAGCCGAGCCGGGAATCTTTTCAAGCTTTTGACGATTCTGCGCAGCCAGGAGAGGGAAGGGGCAGCATCCTTTGCCGAGTTGGTGGATTATTTGGAGGAGCTCGTTTCTGTCTATGAAATAGAGGAGATGAGCCTGACTCCGGGGAGAAAAAATGCTGTCCGGCTGATGAATCTTCATAAGGCGAAGGGTTTGGAAGCATCTTTTGTTTTTCTGGCAAATCCAGTGGGGCAAAAGGAGCATGCGCCGGATAAGCACATCATCCGGAAGGGGATGATTCCCGGGGGATATTTTCTGTGCAGCAAAAAGAGTGGATTGTATCAATGGACAGCGCTTTCCCATCCTGTGGGGTGGGAGGAAAAAGCCGAGGAGGAGAGGCTGTATGCCGGGGCTGAGGAGCGGAGGCTGATGTATGTGGCATCGACAAGGGCCAGAGACTGTTTGGTTGTGAGCACGTATGAGGGGGAGCTTAGGGGGAAGCGAGCGTGGAGTTCTCTGGACGATCATATCCAGGGTGTGCCCGAGCTCGAGATCCCGGATTTGAGTATTGAGGAGGAAAGGGAGAAGCTGAGGCTTGAGAAGGGGGAATGGAAAGGAGCGAAGGAGCGGATAATGGAGAGGCGGGATGTGGTGGCGGTGCCGAGCTATGTCGTGGAGAGTGTGACATCGCTGGCTAAGAGGGAACTGGAAATGCCCGAGTGGAGGAGAGGAAGTTACGGCATGGTCTGGGGCAGGGCCGTACATAAGATGCTCGAGATTATTGGGAAATGGGATCAGGATTTGGATAGTGATGGTGATGGCCATGGCGATAGCAGCGGGGATACAGGCTCTGATAGATACCATCGAAAGCTTGGCCTGTTAGCCGAAAATGTCCTTGTGGTGGAAGAGATAAGCATGGAAAAGAAAGCCGAACTTTTAAGTTTGGTTGAGTCTATATTGAGGAGCGAATTCTGGGAAAGAGTGAAGAAAGCCGAGAAGAAGCTTTTTGAGATTCCCTTCTCTATAAAGACAGATAGCACTGTCTTGCCGGCGGGCGAAGTTAGAGACGTAAAGCATAAAAAAATAGCAAGGAAGGAAAAACTACCTATAATTTTAACAGGAGCCATAGACTTAGTTTTTTTAGAACAAGGCGGATGGGTTATTGCGGATTATAAAACTGACGATGTAGGGGAGGGGCTTGAGAATTTTGTTAAGTATTATGGGTCCCAGGTTAAGCTCTATAGCAAATATTGGGAAGAAATCACCAAACAAAAAGTGAAAGAAGCAGGACTTTATTTCACCTCTTTAGATAAGTGGGTTAAGATTTATCCATAAAAGCTGGATTCATCATGTTAGATAAATATACATCCAGCTATTCATGCTGAAAAGAGTGTTGAAATTGTAGTTGGTGCTAAGAGGGATAGAGCCTTAATCTATTCATCTTATGAACTAACTTCCCTCTGAATCTTCCTGAAAATCACCCCTAAATTCATCCCAAACGACTATTGTGATTTATGGACGGTCATGTAAAATTTATAAAAGCATAATTAGATAGGCTGCATTTCATTCTGCGCGCTATCAGGAGTAATAAATGATGGTGGGAAATTATAAATCATCAAGCCAAGCTATTAATTCATTAATTCTTGTATTGCTGTCGATGCTATTTTTATCGGCCGAGGCCCAGCAGATCTGGCGAACCTGCGTCATAGTTATTGATGGGGATACAATTTTATTAGACGGAAATGAGATAGTCAGACTCATAGGGATTGATACTCCTGAGACGAAGGACCCTAAGATACCCGTTCAATATTACGGGAAAGAAGCCTATGAGTTTACGAAGAGATTAGTTGAAGGCAAAAAAGTAAGGTTAGCTTACGATTTGAATAAAAAAGATAAATACGGAAGGACACTTGCCTATGTGTATTTAGAAGATGGCACATTTCTTAATGCTGAAATAATCAAGCAAGGATACGGATTTGCATACAGACATTTTCTTTTTAAGTATTTTGATGAGTTTAAACAGTATGAAATAGAAGCTCGAGAGAATGAAATTGGGCTTTGGTCGGAAGGAGAAGGGGAGAAGTCCTGGGTAGCTTATAAGAATGAGGATAATATTGTCTATATAACAAGATCCGGAAAGAAATATCATAGAGAGGGATGCAGTTCTTTAAAAATAAGCAAAATCCCTATATTTTTAGATGAAGCATGCAAAAGAAAGTATGCACCGTGCTCCAGGTGTAATCCTCCGAAGTGTAAAGTGAAGATAATGCGCATGGTTGCTTCAGGGGAGGGTAGGTTGGAGGAAAACTGACTTATCAAATTGACACTTCAATCATTAATTATTAATATATTGTAGAAATTGCAAATAGGGTAAACAGATCCATTAAGATATGGGAGGTAAAATCACTCAATGGAAAAACTTAAATATGTAAAATTTGAAAAACTTTCCCTTAAAAATCATCCCGAATTCAACGAGCATTGGCTTCATGAAAGGATTATAGAAGATCCAACAATTCTTGGGTTGGGAGATGTGATATTAAAAGATAAAGAACGGATTCAACCACAAGGAGGACGCCTTGATCTGCTCTTTCAGGATCCTGATTCGAATGACAGGTATGAAGTAGAAATTCAATTGGGAAAAACTGATGAAAGTCATATTATCCGCACAATAGAATACTGGGATATCGAACGAAAACGATTTCCTCAATATGACCACACAGCAGTTATAGTTGCTGAAGATATTACAAGTCGGTTTTTAAATGTAATCAGCTTATTCAATGGATTCATTCCATTAATTGCAATTCAGATGAATGCTATAAAATATAAAGATAATGTTTCACTCGTATGTACTACAGTTCTTGATCAAATGACTTTGGGTTTTGAGGAAGAAGAAGAACAAGAAATTGCAGATCGTAGTTATTGGGAAAAGCGGGGGACAACATCGACTGTGGCAATGGCAGACGATCTTTTTGAAATTATAAAGTCGTTCGATCCTTCTTTCGAGCTTAAGTACAACAAGTTTTATATCGGACTTTCAAAAGAAGGGCAGCCAAATAATTTTGCAATATTTCGTCCTCAGAAGAATGGTTTGCGGTTGGAAGTGCGAGTAAAGAAGTCTGAACAAATGGAGGGAAAACTTAACGAATTAGGTTTAGATTTAATGGACTATGATCTTAGATGGGGCCGTTACAGGATTAGGCTAGTTAAAGACGATATAAAGAACCATAGTGAATTTTTGAGAGATTTATTGCAAGATGCATACTCCATAGCTACTGGTTGATTGGGAAATTGCTAATGCTAATACACAACTGGTATTATGTTGCTCCTTTTTAACAGTGAATTAACTACAAAACTACAAGGAGAAGAATATGCCAACACTGAAAAAGATTAAGCCCAAAAATGAAAAAGAGCTTCATTCAATAATAGATAAGGAATTAGACGCTTTGGAAGAGGGACTGGTTCTTCTTAAATATGAATTCACATTAGCAAAGGGTACCCCAGATTTCATTTGTGTTGATAGTGGGGGACGACTTGTTATCATTGAAGTAAAACTTCACGAAGATGAAAACATTATATTTCAAGCACTTAGATATTATAATGAGATAGACAAAGACCGATATATAATTGCAAAAATGTTTTCTAGTAAAAAAATCAATCCAGAAGAACATCCGCGCATTCTTTTAATCGCAGGAAAGTTTTCAGATGATATTCGGCGATTTTGTACCTTGGTTATTCCAGATATTGAACTTCATGAGTATACAATATTGGAAACAGCAGATGGAAAGGAGGGGATATGCTTCCATCCAGTTTCGATACCAAAAATCGAGGAGATTCCGCCAAAACCGAAAACTATTGAAGAAATAACAGGATATATTACAAATGATATTCTTAAACCAGTTTTCAATAAGGTCCTAGAAGAAATTAAGAAGATTAGCAAAGATATTGAAGATTATACAACACAAGAATATGTGGGATTTAAATATAGAGGTCGTCAAATTGCTTGGCTGTGGCCACACAGGAAATCATTTGATATTGGCGTATCAAATATTGATGAGGATGGTAGCACGATAGAACCAGATTCATTACGAATTGAAGCTGGAGCCGAAGACTATACCGAAATAATTGAAAAAATTAAGAAATCTTTTGAGAATATTGGAGGAAAACTTCAATAAGTGAAAATGGTTTGAATATGAATTCTAAAAGAATGATAGGTGTGTAAATTAAAGAGCTAAAAGCTAAGTGCCCTAAAAAATCATAACCTCCTAAAGCGCAAAAAATTTAGTGGTATAATAGACATCATTACATTGCGTAAGCTCCCTTGATTAGAGGTTGATGATGTCTAACTAAATGAATAAAAAGATTGCGTCACATAATAAGAATTGAACTAAACCGCTACGCGGTAGATACCTGATCCCTTTATCCATCCTTTACGCAAGAACATCTCTTTACATTCTATTCCTTCTTTCTATTCTTTTTGCTAAAAGACTCCTTCCATAATAGAGTTC
>Ga0209979_1000597_pt1 | contig 46923 bp, 42 predicted proteins | sample AnhtaG_FD_183114 | JGI IMG/M metagenome (GOLD analysis project Ga0209979, IMG submission 183114) | Deep subsurface microbial communities from Anholt, Denmark to uncover new lineages of life (NeLLi) - Anholt_01485 metaG (SPAdes) (version 2) | ecosystem: Environmental > Aquatic > Marine > Oceanic... | reverse complement strand
AAAAGTCCTCCCCAGGTGCTGAGGGTTGATAATCTGGGCGACTCCGGAATAGATATCAAGATTTTGGGCGATGTTAAACCTATAGAGCAGTGGGCAGTGATGGGGGAGTTGAGGCTTCGCCTCAAGAAAGCTTTCGATGCCGAAGGTATAGAAATACCCTGGCCCCATACCAAAGTGTATTTTGGCAATCCTTTACCAGATTTTCCTAAGAAGGAGGATTAGTCTCAGGAAATATTCCCAGCCTGCTGCTTTTTGCAAAGTTCTCTTCGTCCTCAAAGTCTCCTTATCCAGAATGTCTTTGCTATCCACCCGAGCTAAAGAGGAGGCTTTTTCTATTTCCCAAACTACTCCTCCAATAGTCCATTATCCTGGTAGCAGTGTTTCTCAGTGCAAAAATCCCCGACACAGTTGACAATAACTATTGACCAGTTTATAATGCAAAATACCTAGTAAAACGATGTAGTTTTTAAAAAACCGAGGATTACCCGGAGCCGATGAGCGCTTGGGGGACAGTGGAGATGACATGAGCCCCTGAAGGTAATTCGAGGACAACGCTGGATGAGGGAGCCGTACAGACTGCGTCGCTTAGGAGACCTGGCCCGAGCCATCGCTTATCGCCAAGCGTTAATCAAACATGAGTGCTGGCCCCGCGCCAGGCTTGAGGAGTTACAGCAGCGCCGGCTAGCCAGGCTTCTTGATTGGGTAACTCAACGGTCTCCCTTTTACCGCGAGTTATGCAGCACACACCGGATGAGTCAACCCTATAGTCTCCAAGATTTCCCTATCATGGACAAAAAAACCTACATGAAACACTTCGACGAAATTGTCACTGACCCTCGGTTGCGCCTCTCCCAACTACAGAAACATATGGCCCACGTTTCCGGGGACGAGTATTATCTGGGCGAGTATCGTGTGCTTACTACGGCAGGTAGCTCCGGGCATAAGACGGTGGTAGTATTCAATCGAAAAGAGTGGAGTATCCAGGAGGCGGCAAGCATGCGGATTGCAGCCATGATGGGAGTGGTTCCCTTCTCAATGAGACGCCCCACGATTGTTACCATCGGCTCTCCCAGCCCTCTGCACGACAGTTATCGCCTCCCCCTAAGCATGGATATCGGCCTTTACCGTTTTCACGTGCTACCGGCTACTGCTCCTATCGAAGAGCTGGTTCAGCGGTTAAATTCCCTTCAGCCCCACGTCCTTCGAGGTTTTCCATCCATGCTTGGGCTGCTTGTGACAGAACAGCTTCAAGGGCGCTTGAATATCAATCCCTCTATTATTGGTGGTGGCGGCGAACCGCTGCCCAGCGAATTGAGGAAGCAACTCCAGGCTGCGTGGCAAAGTTCTGTTTTTGACATCTATGGCACTCAGGAGGGACTCCGCGCTATGGAGTGCAACCCTGGCCAAGGGATGCACATCTTCGAAGATTTGGGCGTTGTTGAGGTGGTAGATGAGGACAACTGCCATGTGCCCGACGGGACTCTAGGACACAAGATTCTGTTCACCAGTCTCTTCGGCTTCACTCAGCCCGTCATCCGCTACGAAATATCCGATATGATGGTACTGGCTCCGGAACCGTGCCCGTGTGGCCAGCCATTCCGACGTATTCTTGCCATCAACGGGAGGAATGACGATGTTCTCTACCTTCAAGGTCGAGCGGGGAGACAGGTTGCCGTTCATCCTGTCCATTTTTGGAACGTTCTGGAAAGCTTCGCGGAGATACGGCAGTACCAGGTGGTCCATGAACCGGACGGCATCTGCTTGCGGCTGATGTTCGAGGAAGGGAATGGAAACACAGCTCGTAGCGTCAGGGAACAACTGGCACGGAAGTTACATACCCTGGGCGTTGATTGCCCGTCTATTCGTGTTGAACTGGTGACCACGCTGGAAGACCGCTCCCGTCATATGGGGAAGTGGAAGAACATCATCTCCAACGTAAACCAGTCAATGCAATAGCCGCGGATTATTAGCGTGACCAGATTGCCGGGCGTTCCAGCGAGCTATGCCTGCAGATGCTGCGTGATTAGGTGGTGAAAATGAGCCCCCAAGGTGATACATGGCATCTCTTCTATTAGGAGCTATTGTACGGGCCATATTGCCCATCATAAACAAAGTCCACGCAATAGCTCTCGGTATCAAGCCTCTCGAAAGAAACAGCATCATCTGCATTGAGGTAAGACGTCACAAGGGCTGTCCTATCAAGCTGGAGGACGGTTGTGAGGTCAGGCCTGGCGACCCTGTCATCAAACTACATTTGAATAATGCTTGGATTGCCGAGGGATGGAGGTCAAGCTCAGGGTTGGGGATGAGGGGCTTCCCGCGGGGACTCTTCTACTACTTCAAGGACGGCTTGCAACTCCTTGCCACAGAAGTAGCCGATGGGAAATATGGTGGCATCGTTGCAGTGTATGGCTGGACTGCCTTTCATTTGCATGCTAACCGGTTGGGATTCCAGGTCATCGATTTGCCGAACACCCTGAGGATAAAGCTGGCTCAACTCCACATCACCGCGCTAATGCAGGCCCATCATATCCCCTGGCTTAAGAGGCCTACCACCTCTCGTAAATCCTTGCAGGTTAAGGCGGTTTGGCTATCCCGGGCCGAACTCTTGAGAATACACGGCTCAGTCTCGTGATGCTTCTGTCTTAATGACACGAAGGCTAAGGCCGAACCTGACCGCTGCCCAAGATAATCCACTTGTAGCTGGTTAGCTCTTTCAGAGCCATGGGACCCCGGGCGTGAAATTTCTGGGTGCTTATGCCTATCTCAGCACCTAAGCCAAACTGCCCCCCATCGGTGAAACGGGTGCTGGCATTGGCATAAACACAGGCAGCATCCACTTCGTTGAGAAAGCGCGTTGCTGCCGAATGGTCTTCGGTAACGATAGCTTCGGAGTGCCCTGAGCCATATTTCTCAATATGCTCTAAAGCTTCATCCAGCGAGTTAACCACCTTGATAGCAGCTTTTAGCGACAAGTATTCCTTCCCCCAGTCCTCATCGACAGCCGGGACTAGCTTCAGGGACGGAATGGGCTTAAGTATGGCCATGGCTCGCTTGTCGCAGTGCATTTCCACCCCGGCCTTGGCCCACTCTTTGGCAATAGCAGGCAGGTAAGCTTGAGCAATCTGATTATGAACTAAGATGCAATCGAGAGCATTGCATACGGTGGGGCGCTGGACTTTGGCATTGTAGGCAATAGCTACCGCTTTATTCAGGTCAGCACTCTTGTCCACGTAGGTATGGCAAACACCTATCCCGCCGGTAACTACCGCCATAGCGGCGTTCTCCGAGACAAGCTTTATCAAACCGGCACCGCCACGGGGAATCATCAAGTCAATTATTCCCTTCATCTTGAGCATGTGGTTGACCAAAGTCCGTTCCGTGGATTCAATAAGTTGAATGGCTCCCTGGGGCACTCCGGCCTGGTCGCAGGCCTCCTGGGCTACCCTGGCTAAGGCAGTGTTGGAGTTTATAGCTTCCTTGCCACCCCGAAGGATGACGGCATTGCCTGATTTAAGGCACAGGCTTGATATGTCGATGGTAACATTGGGGCGGCTCTCATATATCGCACCAATGACTCCCAAAGGGACTCGCCTCTTGCTTATCTGTAGGCCATTGGGTAAGGTTCGCATCTCAAACACCTCGCCTACGGGGTCGGGCAGTGCCGCCACCGTTTTTGTATCCTGGGCTATGCCCTCAAGACGGGCGGGCGAAAGCATGAGCCTGTCAAGCATGGCCTCGTTCATCCCCGAAGATTTCGCCTCTTCATAGTCAATCTTGTTGGCTGCCAGGATTTCGTCCCTTTTGTCAATAAGAGCTTCAGCAATATTGATCAGAGCCTTGTTCTTAACCTCGGTGGAAAGAAAAGCCAGCTTCCTCGAAGCTGCCTTGGCAGCTTTTCCCTTTTCCTCTAATTCTTTTACGGCTGATTCCATATTCTTACTCCTTTATAGTCAATTACAAAACTCCTTATAATTCTCCCTCCCCTGGTGGGAGGGAGTTAGAGGGAGGGGGATTTCACCCTCACCTTAATCCTCTCCCATCGAGGGTGAGGAATTTTATACGAGGTTATGCGGTTAACTATATATGGTAACCCTATCCCCTTTGTCCCCCTCTCCTTGGTCAGGGGAAGGAGAACTATTTTGGAGAGTGGCAAGCCCCTCTTTAACTTTCCTTTCTAGCACGCACGTTTCATCCTTCCCTTACTGTTTATAGCATCACCATATTGTTCCTATGAATCACTTCGTCGCCATAATCGTAGCCGAGGAGGCTGAAGATTCTATCGGAATGTTTCCCTCCGATGATAGCTAAATCAGAAGAGCTATAGTTGGAAATACCACAGCCAATGCGTTTGCCCTGCTCGTCCAGGATATCCACAATATCGCCGCGGTGAAACTCGCCCCCCGCCTTCATAATCCCCGCAGGGAGCAGGCTTTTATTTTGCTCCTTGAGAGCTAAGACAGCGCCTTTGTCCACCGTGACCTTGCCTTTGGAAGCCAGCCCGCTGAGCATCCACCTCTTTTTGCTCTCCATCTTATTCACCTGGGCAGGAAGGAAGGTGCCTGTGTCTTCTCCCTGGCTAATCCTCACCAGTATGTCAGGTTCCCGCCCGTCGGCAATGATTACGTTTACACCTGAAGAGGTAGCTAGCCTGGCTGCCTCAATCTTGGTCGCCATGCCGCCAATTCCCTGCCGACTGGCAGTATTGCTAGCCATGCGTTCAACTTCGGCGTCAATCTTGTCCACCCGGCGAATAAGTTGGGCTTGAGGATTGTAATGTGGGTCGGCAGTGTACAAGCCGCCAATATCGGTGAGCAGCGCTAGAAGGTCAGCATCAACCAGGTTGGCCACCATGGCGGAAAGATTATCGTTATCCCCGAATTTGAGCCCTTCAATCTCGTCAATGGCGACAATGTCATTTTCATTGACAATGCAGATTATGCCAAGCTCGATAAGGGCCAGTAAGGTATTACGAGCATTAAGATAGCCGCTGCGGTCCGAGAGGTCTTCCTTCGTGAGCAATGCCTGGGCCACGGTTATATCATACTGGTTGAAAAGTTGCTCATAGGTATACATGAGGTGGCTTTGCCCCACCGAAGCCAGGACTTGTTTGAAAGGGGTGTTCTTCCGTTCTGGAACTTTTTTAAGCCTCTGTCTTCCCGAGGCAATAGCTCCGGAAGAGATTATTACTATCTCTTTCCCCTGGCCGTGGAGTCGGGCTATCTGCTCCACCAAACTTGACATAACTTGCAAGTCGAGATGGTCAGTGCCCGAGGCAAGGAGGCCTGTGCCGAATTTAGCCACTATTCGATGATAAGACATTAGCATAAATCTAGCAGTTTTCACTCCCACTGACAACTCAGGCAAGGAAGAAGCAAGACATTCAGGCAATCGAATCCGCCAGTAATTGGTGGCCTGGAGCGGTATGGTATAATCTGTGCTGCCAAGGGTAGCTGGTTCCGGAACGTAGTTTGGGGAGGCAAGGTATGAATGCTGAAGGAAAAAGGAAGGTCATATGCCGTGCTCCATCCCGCCATTCAGGCCCAACTGGCAGGCTGGGCAGGTAGTTGCCAGACAAGTCCTTGCTACAGAATAAGAAAGAAAGGGTACATGTGACGGGCTCTGACCATTGCCCGTGGGATTAAGTCGAAAGTATGAAAACCTTAGTTCAATGTGATTTCGACGGTACAGTTACCGAAGAAGATACTAGCTTCTTTCTTTTGGATGCCTTCGCTCAGGGAGATTGGCGACGATTGCTGCGAGAGTATAAGGAACACAAGATATCTGTCGGGGAGTTCAATACTAAGGCCTTTGCCATGGTTAAAGCCGATAAACCTACGCTACTTGAGGCGCTGAAAGGCAAGGTTAAGGTGCGAGCTGGATTTCACGAATTAGTGAATTACTGCCGGAGAAGGGGCTTCAGATTAGCCATTGTGAGTAACGGCCTGGATTTCTATATCGAGGCCACACTGAAAGACCTGGGACTGGAGAACATCGAGGTGCATGCTGCGCAAGCTTCCTTCCACCCTGAAGGGATGAAAGTTCATTATATGGGGCCGTATGGCAAAAGATTAGAGGATGGCTTTAAAGAGGCATATACCAAATCGTTTCTAAAGCTAGGGTGCACGGTAATATATATGGGGAATGGCGATTCCGATGTTGCTCCGGCAAAATACGCTCACCATGTTTTTGCCACGGGCGAGCTGCTGGCGTACTGCAGAGAGAACAACCTTAATTATAAGCCCTTTGACAACTTCGTTGACGTTGTTAGGCACATAGACCTTCTGTAGCCGTGCTCCTTGAATTTCTAAAATTCCACATAGACTTAAATTCCCCGCTTTCAATCATCGGCAGCATCACATCTACTACACTGGCATTGTACTTTGTTCCCCTGCCGTCTTTGAGCTCTTTTAGAATATCCGTCGTGGTCATTGCTGGCCGATAAGGACGATGGGAACTCATGGCTTCCACCACATCGCAGACAGCGAGAATGTTGACTTCCAGACTTAGCTTATCCCCTGTGATACCGTTAGGATAACCCGAGCCATCTAGCCGTTCGTGGTGTTGCAGTGCTACGTCGGCTACTGGCCAGGGAAGATTTGCATCCTTCAATATGTTATAACCCTGTTTCGTATGGGCACGGATAAGAGCCCATTCTTCCTCAGCTAGTTCACCCGGCTTGGTAAGAATACTCGTTGGGATGGAAATCTTGCCGATGTCGTGGAGCAATCCGTTGAGGTAGAGCCTCTCAACCATATCCTCAGCCAAACCCATATTCTCACCTACAAGACGAGCCAGTTCAGCTACTCTTTGCTGATGCCCCGCCGTATAAGGGTCACAAGATTCAATCACACGAGAAACGGTTTTTGCCAGGTTGATAAAAGAACTCTTCAGTTGTTCTGCCGTTTTATTGCGCTCGGTGATGTCTCTGTAAGCCCCTTGAAATCCTACGATTGTGCCTTTTCTCTTGATGAAATTTAAATACTGCTCTATCAGTATCTTTTTGCCATCTTTCCTGAAAATTTCATGCACTGTGCTGGATATAGGTTCATCTGCGCTCAGCATCCTCTCCACTTGTTTGGAAATATATTCCCTACTTTCCGGAGGGAGAATGTTTGTTGGCTTCATCTCGGTTAATTCTTCCAGACAGTAGCCACACAGTTTCTCAAGCGCCTTATTACCCACTAAAATATTGTCTTCGATGTCCGCAGAAAAGACTGCTTCCAAGGAATTCGCAAAGAGATTGCAATAACGTTCTGCGCTTTCCATGAGTGCCTGCTCCATTTGTTCGCGCTCGGTGATGTCTCTTCCGATGGCAAGTCCCACAAATTTGCCGTTTTGCTGCTCAATAGATAAAGACAATTCAACGGGGAATTTAGAGCCATCTTTCCGCAATGCTTCAAATTCGATGATCCCTGTTCCCCCGCAATTTCCGCTCAAGAAAGCCCTCAGTTCTTTTGTGTGACCCTCTCTATGTTTCTCCGGCATCAACTTGGTTACTGGCTGGCCCAGTATCTCGTCGGTTGAGTAGCCAAAAGTTTGCTCTGCACCTTTATTCCAGAATATTATTGTCCCTTTGCGATTCACCCCCAGTATGGCATCCCAGGAGGATGCTACGAGGGCCCTGTATATCTCTCCAGTTCTAGGTAGCACTTCTAACTCTTTGTGCGGTGGTTCTGTCTCTTTCATGAGCGATTTTTCTTCTTACTACCATACCTACTTCCTTCCCTACCCGGCTAAAAAATTCAGGCTCCACTTATAACCAAATATGGTCAACTATACCAAACACATCAATCCGTTTGCAATAGGAATTTGGTCGTGAAGATGATGGGAGGTTAGGCCCAGCTTAAACGTCTATGCTATCCAGGTAATTGGGCATATGCCAAATCTGAAATGCTAATCATAGGAATCCTGCTTCCAAGCAAAGGATATTCAAAAGTGCAGTACGAGGCTAAAGCCTCGTACTGCGCGACCCTAAGGGGTCGCACTACAAAATTCGCCAAAATTCAAAGATGTCACAATCCCAACTCTGAGGCGATTACTTTCATGGCTTCGATTCCCAGGCTGATGAACTCTTCCAGCTCCAGTCCGATTTCCTGGCACTGAGCCACTTGCTCCCGATTTACTCCAGCGGCAAAGCTTTTTTCGCGAAAGCGTTTCATTACCGATTTGGTGGTCAATCCGCTTAGTTTATCGGGGCGAACCAGAGCAGCAGCAGTGATAAGCCCGCTCAGGGGGTCAGCACAGAAAAGGGCCTTATCCAATTTCGTTTCTCGGGGAACGCCATGAGCTTCGTTATGGCACAAAATAGCATGGACCATAGTCTCATTGGCTCCAAGCTCCTGGGCGATGTCAGCTCCCAATTTGCTATGGCTACTCATATCACCCTCAACCAGTTCCACATCAATATCGTGAATGAGCCCGGTAATGCCCCACTCTTCTTCATCCTCCCCCAACTTTTTAGCTAGAGCCCGCATAATAGCCTCGGTGGCTAACATATGCCTAATCATATTCTTATCCTGGACATTGCCATGGATGGAATCAAGAATTTCGTCCCTGTTGGGCCTTGATGTCATGTCAATACCTTTTCCCGCTGCGTCAATAATATACCACGTAGATATTGCCCAGTGGAAGAGGCATCGTTTTGGGTCAATTCCTCAGGCGTGCCGGCATCCACAAGGTAGCCACCCTCATCACCAGCTCCAGGACCAAGGTCAATGACCCAATCGGCGTTTTTGACCACATCCAGGTGGTGCTCAATGACAATTACCGTGTTTCCGTAATCCACCAGGCGCTGAAGCACCTTTAGGAGGCAAGCAATGTCTGAGAAGGAAAGGCCGGTAGTTGGCTCATCCAGTATATAAAGCGTTTTGCCTGTGGAGCGGCGTGATAGCTCGGTAGCTAGTTTTACTCGCTGGGCCTCGCCTCCAGAAAGGGTCGGTGCTGGCTGCCCCAGGCAAATATACCCCAAACCTACATCTCGGAGGGTTTCCAGCTTATTTTTAATTTTAGGGAAGTGATCAAAGAAGAGCAAAGCTTCGTCCACCGTCATATCGAGGATTTCGGAGATATTTTTTCCTTTAAAGTGGATTTCCAGCGCTTCACGGTTATATCTTTTCCCCTTGCATACCTCGCAGGGGACAGTGACATTGGGCAGAAATTGCATCTCAATCTGAACATAGCCTGCCCCCTGACAGGCTTCACATCTTCCCCCCTTTACGTTGAAGGAAAAGCGTCCTTGGGGATAACCCCGCATTCTAGCTTCAGGAACAGTGGCGAAAAGTTCTCGAATAGGGGTGAATGTCCCGGTATAAGTGGCAGGGTTGCTTCTCGGGGTGCGACCAATCGGTGATTGGTCAATGTTAACCACCTTATCGATGTACTCAGTGCCAATAATACCATCACACTCGCCTGGTCTCTCCTTAGCCCGGTAGAAGAGGCGGGCCAGTCTTTTATACAGGACTTCGTTAATGAGAGAGCTTTTACCGCTTCCAGAAACACCAGTGACGCAAACAAACTTGCCCAGGGGGATATGGACAGCGATGTTTTTCAAGTTATTCTCCCTGGCACCTTGGATCACTAGCTCTTTTCCCGAGCCAGAGCGACGCTCAGGTGGCAAGGGAATTTGCCTCGTCCTGCAGAGATACTGCCCTGTTATTGATTGAGGGCAATCCATTATATCCTGCAGTGTCCCTGTGGCAACGATTTCTCCCCCCTGTTTACCAGCTCCAGGCCCCATGTCAATAATGTGGTCAGCAGCTCTCATCATAGCTTCATCGTGCTCTACGATGATTATGGTATTATCCAGGTCTCTGAGGCGCTTCAGCGTGGCTATAAGCCGGGAATCATCGGCAGGGTGCAAGCCGACCGTGGGCTCGTCACAAATATAAAGGACACCGCTAAGCCCGCTGCCAATCTGAGTAGCCAAACGAATTCTCTGGGCCTCACCGCCGCTCAACGTCGCTGAAGGGCGGTCCAGGGTTAAATAGCTCAGACCTATATCTCTGAGAAAGCCCAATCGAGCCTGAATCTCTTTGATAATTTGCCTAGCTATGGTAAGTTCCCGAGGACTGATTTTGTCACCTAGCTGCTCCACCCAATTTAAAGCCTGTGTGACAGGCAGTGTGGTAACATCCATAATATTTTTGTCTAAAATAGTGACAGCCAAAGACTCTGGCTTCAGCCTCTTTCCTTGACAGGCAGGGCAGGCACTGGATGCCATATAGCGCTCGATATCCGCTCTGACACTATCAGAACCCGTCTCTCGATAGCGGCGCTCCAGGTACGGTATGACGCCCGGAAAATTAGCGTAGTACTGACGCAGTTGGCCGTTACGGTCTTCGTATGTGGCGGGAATTGGCTCACCGCCGTCACCATAAAGGATCACGCGCAATTGTTCTTCGCTCAAATCCTTTACCGGTGTTGAGAGAGAAAAACCGTGGCGGTGACCCAGAGACTGTAGAATGCTGCTGGACCAGGTGCTAAGCTGCCCATTTCTCATCCAGGGCTGAATAGCTCCTTCAGCCAGGCTCACTCCCTTGTCCGGGATGACTAGGTTTGGATCCATCTCCAATTTACAGCCCAGTCCAGTGCAAGCCTGGCAAGCCCCATAGGGACTATTGAAGCTGAATGTTCTGGGGGCAATTTCCCCTAGGCTTATGCCACAGTAGACACAGGCAAAATGCTCCGAGAAAAGCAACTCCTCCCCGTCCAGGACCTTAACCAGCACCACACCCGACCCCAGTTTTAATGCTGTCTCAACGGAGTCAGCAAGCCGGGTGGCATTCTCGTTTTGCTCTATCTGTAGTCTATCGACTACTACCTCTATGGTGTGCTTCTTATTCTTGTCTAACTGAAATTCCTCGGAGAGGTCATAAATTTGCCCATCAACTCGAACTCTGACAAACCCTGCCTTTTGCAAATCCTTAAGTATCGTTTGATGCTCACCTTTGCGGTCCCTGACCAGCGGTGCCAGAATCATGATGCGGCTACCCTGAGGTATTTCCTGAACGGCGTCGACAATTTGTTGTACTGTCTGACGTGAGATTTCCCTTCCGCATTCAGGGCAATGGGGATGCCCAGTGCGAGCGAAAAGAAGGCGCAGATAATCATAGATTTCAGTCACCGTGCCCACGATAGACCTCGGATTATGAGGCGGCCCTTTCTGGTCAATGGATATGGCCGGGCTAAGTCCTTCAATGTAATCAACGTCTGGTTTATTCATCTGTCCCAGGAACTGGCGGGCATAGGCGGAAAGAGACTCTACATAACGGCGCTGCCCCTCGGCGTATATGGTATCGAAAGCCAAAGAGCTTTTTCCTGAGCCGGAAACGCCGGTGATAACCACTAGCTTATTCCTGGGGATAACGACGTCTATATCCTTAAGGTTGTGCTCTCTGGCACCCTTGATAAATATGGTATCTGGCATGATGCTTTATTGTAGCATTGGTGCCCGTGCTTCTCAAAAGAAAGCTAACGAGAATAACCCCCGATGATAAATTGCTGCTGTTAAATCAGGCTACCAAAATGCATTAATACTGGTGCCAGCATCAGTGAAATCACCGACATTAGCTTGAGCATTATATTCAAGGACGGGCCGGCAGTATCTTTCATGGGGTCGCCGGCTGTATCTCCAACGACACCTGCTTTATGAGCGTCTGAGCCTTTGCCCCCAAACTTACCAGACTCAATCCACTTTTTAGTATTGTCCTTTCACCTCGTAATTAAAAACCTATAAAAAGGGACAAAAGCACTTACTAATGTGCGATATAATAATTCAGGAAATTGTAACATATACTTAACAAGTTTTTAACATAATTAGTATAGTATATTACAAGCTAGAAATTGTGGGGAAGCTGAGATATCACGTGGAAAAAGCCTGCACTTTTTGAAGAATCGTTATGCTTATATTAACTATCCTTACATATAGTGTGCTTAGAGCTTTCTTGCAGGAGGGCTCGAATTAGCCCAAAAAATGGCAAGATGCTGGCACTTGTGGGGAGGAAACAATGCGGCGTAAGATTGTTATCTCAGCATTGATTGCAGCAATTTTGCTTACTTCGAATTGCATCCCCTGGGGCTGGGCTGTCCCTATCCCACCACCGGCTATAACTGGCGATAATTCAGGTGGCGCTATAGTTACGTATGGCGTTTACGAAACGCTGACGGAGCAAGACTTTTACGTTCAGAGAATATCTGCTCAGGGAGATTTTCTCTGGGGAGAAAAGGGCGTATTGATTGGCAGCACGGGGAATGGTATTCCGTGGTCAGAAGCAGTAAGCGATGGCTCAGGGGGTGCCATTGTTAGGTGGTGGGAGTGCCTTCCCAAAGTACCGGGGGAACCAACGTCCTGTCAAAGCTACGTTGCTAGAATCAATGCCGAAGGGGATGTCCAATGGCAATGGGGAAGGGAGGGAGTGAAGATCGAAAGCATGATCGCCGATGGTGCCGGAGGCGTCATTATCGGTGTTTGGGCAGCTGACACGAAGGGCTCCCTTGTCAAGATAGATAGCGAAGGTAATCTTCCCTGGGGTGAGGATGGAGTGTCAGTAGGACTGTGGCCGGAACGTTCGGATGAGATGGCCAGCGATAATTCAGGCGGTGTCATCGTCGTTGAAAGCACTTTTCAGGGCTCTGATACTGTTTACGCTCAGAGGGTAGATTCCGAGGGAAACATATTATGGCAAACGGGTGGTGTACAAGCATATACTGGCCCTGCGGAAGAGGCTCAGGTAGTAAGCGATGGTGCCGGTGGAGCTATAATCGCATACATGCGGGACATACCATGTGAGGACGGCGTTGGTTTTTGTGATTCGGATATCTACGCTCAAAGGATAGAGGCTGAGGGCAGCGTACTGTGGGGGCCAGATGGTGTGCCCATTTGTACCGAATCAGCAGTGGTCCAGAACCCCCAAATTGTAGATGATGGTGCCGGCGGCGCCATCGTCTTTTGGGCAGAATTTTGGACCACTTATGCCCAAAGGATAGACGCCGATGGCCATAAATCGTGGAACGAGGATGTTCCAGTTTATAACAGCGTTGTTCTTCGAGTAGCAAGCGATGGTTCCGGCGGAGCTTTTTGCGTGTCATGGGATGGTGTGGCTCAAAGGTTAGATGCTACAGGGACAAAGTTATGGGGACCTGACGGAATTACCTTCACCCCCCAAGCCATACACGAAGGACTGTCAATAGTACCTGACGGTTGCGGAGGGTTGCTCATTTCATGGCAAGCAGACGTAAAATTCAGACATTACGAAATTTCCGACGTCTCGTACTATGTTCAAAGAGTAGATGCCGATGGCAACGTCGTGTGGGGAGATGAGGGAATCCTGCTAGATCCCTAGGACTTACAGCCTGTCCCCTATATAATAATATATGGGTAGTGCTGGGCGTTGTGAGGAGGAAAGAATGCGGCGTAAGATTATCGTCTCGACGCTGGTTGTAGTAACCTTGCTTAGTGCAAGTTGTGGCCCCAATCCATACATTCCTCCGGCCGCCATAACCGGCGATAATTCGGGCGGTGCTATAGCTGTCTACCAAACTTGGCCGATGTCCGACTCTTACGGTCAATTCTACGTTCAAAAGATAAGTCCTGAGGGAGATTTTCTCTGGGGAGAAGAGGGCATATTGATTGGCAGTGGTTGTAGTGTGGTCGATCGTTGCGACTCATACGCAATAGGCGATGGCTCAGGGGGCGCCATTATCATCTGGATGGAGCGCCTTCCACAAGCAGAGGGGGAGCCGGAGCGGTCGTACTTCCAAAGTCATGCAGCCAGAATTGACTCTGAAGGGAATGTCAAGTGGCGAAGGGACATACCAGGCATTGACCAGGCGATACCTGATGGCTCGGGAGGAGCCATCATTGCCTTTGATGACCGTCATGACAACATATCCGTTCTGAACATAGACGCCGAAGGGAATCTTCCCTGGGGTGAGGATGGAGTGTCATTAAACCTGTCCGGATATGACTCGCAGCGTGATATTGCCAGCGATAACTTGGGCGGTGTCATTGCCGTTCAGCAGATTCCTAAGGAGGGCATTATTCGCGCTCAGAGGGTAGATTCCGAGGGAGATATATTGTGGCAGACAGGCGGCGTACAGGTATGTGTCGGCCCTGCCGAAGAAGCTCAGGTAGTGAGCGATGGTGCCGGTGGAGCCATAATCGCATACATGCGGGACATACCATGCGACGACGGGCGGGTCGGCGGCTATTGCGATTCGGATATCTACGCTCAAAGGATAGACGCCGAAGGCAACGTATTGTGGGGTCCGGATGGGGTGCCCATTTGTGCTGGCCCATCATTCCCGAACACGCCGAAAATAGTAACTGATGATGCCGGCGGCGCCATCATCTATTTCGCCTTCATTGGAGGTGAGGTATCAGCCCCTGGTTATTTTGCTTTTCGCGCCCGAAGGATAGATGCCGATGGCCATGAATTGTGGGAGGAGGAGGCTGAGCTTTGGGGAGGCAACATAGTAAGCGATGGTTCGGGTGGCGTTATCAGCGTGTGGTATGGTGAGGAAGGAATAAATGCGAGAGCTCAGAGGTTAGATGCTACAGGGAGGGAGCTGTGGGGTCCTGACGGGCTGGTCCTCCGTGACTTGCACTGGTCACTGGTAACCCCGGACGGTTGCGGAGGGGTCCTCATCTCCTGGTCAGCCGTTGAATTCGAAGGTTCCAAACTTTCCGAAGTTTCATACTATGTTCAAAGCGTAGATGCCGATGGCGACGTCGTGTGGGGAGATGAGGGAATCCTATTAAATCCCTAGGACTTATAGCCTGCCCCGTTAAATCAGGCCGCCGAAATGCATTAATACCGGTGCCAGCATCAGTGAAATCACCGACATTAGCTTGAGCATTATGTTCAAGGACGGGCCGGCAGTATCTTTCATGGGGTCGCCGGCTGTATCTCCAACGACACTTGCTTTATGAGCCTCTGAACCTTTACCTCCAAACTGCCCGGCCTCAATCCACTTCTTAGCATTATCCCAGGCCCCACCGGCGTTGTTTAGGGTAATAGCCAGAATAAAACCAGTAGCCAGGGCGCCAATAAGAAAGCCAGCAAGGGCGTATTTGCCCAGAACCACTCCCACAATCACAGGCGCGATTATCGTCATTATTGAAGGAAGCAACATTTGCCTCAATGCTATTCTGGTGGCAATATCCACGCACTTGCCATATTCTGGTCTGGCTGTCCCCTCCATCAAGCCCTTTATCTCACGCCATTGCCGACGAACTTCATTTATAATTGCCGCCGTAGTTATACCAACTGCCTTCATGGTCATAGCACAAAAGATGGGAGGCATAAGAGCGCCTAGTAGTACGCCAATGATAACCGGCGCACTTAGCAAACTAAACGCTTCCGGTGTTGGCACTACTATCTTGCCTGCGGAAATAGCTACTATCCCTGTAGCTAGAGCGAAAGAAAGAATTAGACCCAAGGAGTTCAAAGCGGCAGCACCGATGGCGAATCCCTTGCCCGTGGCTGCCGTGGTATTGCCCAGAGAATCTAAAGCATCGGTCCTCTCACGCACCTCAGCTGGTAACCCCGCCATGGTGGTTATACCTCCAGCATTGTCAGCTACAGGTCCATAAGCATCGGTAGCCAGTGTCACGCCTAGGGTAGACAACATGCCAACAGCAGCTAAGGCCACACCGTAGAAGCTGCCAAACTGGAAGGCTACGACAATCGCTATGGCTATCAAGACTATCGGTGGCCATGTGCTCATCAGACCAGTGGCAAAACCTCGAATTATAGTAGCACCAGCACCGCTAGTGGAAGCTTCAGAGATTTCTTGCGTCGGCTTGAAGGCATAAGAAGTAAAGTAATTCGTGCTTTCCCCTATCAAGGCGCCAGCTACAAGGCCGGCAAGCATCGCCCAGAAAAGACTTAAACTGGCATCGAGAAAATAAATTACCAAAAAGCCAAATACTGCCGCCAGTATTGTGGCGCCTAACGTGCCGCGGCGCAAAGCTCCCAGGAGAGCACTCATTTCTACTTTCTCCCCTATTCTGACCAAAAAACAGCCAATCACGGAAGCTACAATGCCTCCAGCCATGATTAGCATGGGTAGATACCAAGCAGCTTTGATATCACCGACCACCCCAACTACCGCAGCAACAGTACATAATGTCATGGTAGCAATGACAGTTTCAACATAAGACTCGAATAAATCAGCACCCATGCCGCACACGTCGCCAACATTGTCGCCCACGTTATCCGCGATGACCGCAGCATTCCTGGGGTCATCCTCCGGTATCCCCGCCTCCACCTTGCCCACTAAGTCGGAGCCGGCATCAGCCCCTTTGGTGAAGATGCCGCCGCCTACCCTGGCAAAAAGAGCTACCAGTGAAGCACCAGTCCCATAAGCGGGAATGATAAACAGGAAATTGGGATCGTCATGCCATGCAAAATAGAGGATAGATAACCCTATGATGCCAATGCTGACTACAGTCAGCCCCATAACCGCTCCAGCCCTGAAAGAAACCCTTAGCCCCTGATTCAGCCCCTTCTGTGCCGCAGCACAGGTCCTGCCATTAGCCCTGAGTGCCATGTTCATGCCAGCATATCCAGCACCCATAGAACATAGAGCACCAAAGATAAAGGCTACACTCAATCTCCAACCCAAACTGGGGATGACCGCTAGAATAATGGCTATTATCACTACCACGATGCCCAATGTGCGATATTCCCTATGAATAAACGCCAGTCCCCCTTCTTTAATGGCGGCAGAAATCTCCTTAATCCTGTCTGAGCCTTGGTCTTGCCTTAAAACATAGCGCACGAAGAATACAACTACACCAGCCGCCACAAGCCCCGCGATTATACAAATCCAGACTAAATCCATGGCTCTCCCTCCTGTATAGGCACAAAACTAGGGCACTCAAGCCAAGTCCAGGTGCCCTCGCTTTTGTTTGCTAAAATATGCATACTGAGATGTAAGTCTAATACAAGAAGCCCTATCCGTCAACGATTTGTCCTGGCTGACCACATGGGTAACACTGGGCAGCAACAATTTCCATCGTGGGGGCTCCAAGATATACTATACAGTTTTTGAGCTGTGGGCACTGGCAATATATTAAGAGTATACTAGAGCTTTTAGAAGTGGACATTATTCAGGAGTATATGCCTTGCAGTGTTCACTTGCGGATTTGCAGAAAGTTCATAGGGCAAATTTAAGGCTTGAGCAGGGAAGCTTCTCGCCACTTTTTGCCTGGTATATTTCCACCAAATTAGAGCCTGTGTTGTTCTTCAGAGGCCCAGCCTCTATCGCTCTTTGGGGCTTCCTCCCTTCAATGCTATAATAGTGCCTGAGTCCTCATGGATATCTTAGCCGCGCTTAATCCCGCCCAGAGAGAAGCTGTGGAGGCCATCGCAGGACCTGTACTTATCCTGGCTGGACCCGGCAGCGGCAAGACCAGAGTCATTACCCATCGCATCGCCTATCTGATTAAATCCTGCGGCGTTAATCCTCACCACATCATGGCAGTTACCTTCACCAACAAAGCTGCCCGAGAAATGAAACAGAGATTGGAACAAGTCCTGGGGCAGGCCGCAGAGGCCTTGACTTTAGGCACCTTTCACGCCATCTGTGCTCGAGTCCTCCGTCGTGAGGGCAAAGCCATCGGGCTTGACTCAAGCTTTGTTATCTACGATGAAGATGACCAGGCAAGCTTGATGAAACAATCTCTGGAAGAACTGAATCTCGACCCCAAGCAATATGCTCCTCAGGTTCTACGCTCGGCTATCGGCGCGGCTAAGAGCCGTCTTATCGGCCCTAAGGACTACGCCCAGCGGGTTAGCAGCTATTTTGAGGAGATAGTTCACAGAGTTTATCAACGCTATCAGCAATTGCTCAGCCAGAGTCGGGCGGTGGATTTCGACGACTTACTGATGAAGACGGTGCAGTTGTTCCAGGACCATCCTCAAATCCTTAGCCGATACCAGTCAAAGTATGTTCACATTCTGGTTGACGAATTTCAGGACACCAACATCGTCCAGTATATGTTGATGAAGCATCTGGCGGGAAAATACCGGAATCTGTGCGTGGTCGGCGACCCCGACCAATCTATTTATTCCTGGAGATTTGCTGATTTGCGTAATATCCTGAGCTTCGAACAGGATTACCCCGAAGCCAAAGTAGTGTTTTTGGAGCAAAACTACCGCTCCACCAAAACTATTTTAGAGGTAGCTTCAGACATCATCTCAGTCAATATGCAGCGCAAGCCCAAAAAGCTATGGACGGAAAACGAAGACGGAGCTTCGGTAACTGTTATCGAAAGTTATAATGCCGAGGAAGAAGCTCAATCTGTGGTCAACGAGATAGAGAAGCTGACTGGCCGGGAGCAAATATCCCTCAAAGATTGCGCCGTCATGTATCGGGTTAATGCCCAATCACGGGCATTGGAGGAAACTTTCCTGAGGTATGGTGTGCCTTATAGGCTTGTTGGTGGCACGCGTTTCTACCAACGGAGAGAGGTTAAGGATATTATTGCCTACCTCAGACTCATTCACAACCCCCAGGACAATGTCAGCCTTGTCCGGATAATAAACGTTCCTGTAAGGGGCATCGGGCAGCGTACCCTCAGCCAGCTTCAATCTTGGGCAAAAGCTCATGATGTCCCCCTCTTCGAGGCTTTAAAACAGGTGAGTCACAATCCTATTGCGAGCGAAGCGAAGCAATCTCTTCCCTCACGCATTATCCAGGCCCTGGCCGGATTTGATGCTCTTATGGTTAAGCTTATTGCCCAAAGCCCAGAGCTAAGTCTTTCCGGTTTACTGGATGAAATATTGGAGCACATCAGATATAGAGAATATATCCTGAATAAAGAGGATGGGGAAGAGAGATGGGAGAACGTAATGGAGCTGAAAAGCGTCGCCAGCGAATATGATGAGCTCGACCCTGAAGAGGCTTTAGCCGCATTTTTAGAAAAAGTAAGCCTGGTATCGGACATAGATGAACTGGATGAAAAAGCTGACGCTGTGACACTGATCACCTTGCATCAAGCTAAAGGATTGGAATTCCCCGCGGTTTTTATTGTTGGCCTGGAGGAAGGGATTCTCCCACACAGGAAATCTTTCGACAACCCGGAGGAAATGGAAGAGGAGCGCCGCCTTTGCTATGTGGGAATAACCAGAGCCAAGAAGCGACTCTATCTTTTACGCAGTTACCGTCGAAGCTTATTCGGCGGCAGCACGGCAAACCCACCGTCCCGTTTTCTCCAGGACATCTCACCCCACCTAATAAGCCCGAGAGGACTACGGGAGGAAAGCCCGACTCCTGTAGTTAGTCCCGATTTTAATCGGGACTCCCAGCCTTCACCACGGCCTCTTGGCACTCTAGCGCTAAAGGTCGGTGACCATGTCCGCCATAGCAAATTTGGCCCCGGCATAGTGATGAATTGCCTTCCTACAAGGGATGACCAGGAGCTGACCGTAGTCTTTGAAGAGGCGGGGGTCAAGAAGCTCCTGGCCAGCCTGGCGCCCCTGGAAAAAATCGAGAAGGATTTCGATTTTTCCTCATAAACTATTGACAAAATACACGAAACCGTGTAGAATAGAATTTAGATGGCGATTAAGGTTTTAGCGCCTGAGGTTGTCTCTAAGATCGCTGCCGGGGAGGTGATTGAGAGGCCAGCCTCGGTGGTCAAGGAGCTTATTGAGAATTCCCTCGATGCTGGAGCCAGTCAGATTGCCGTAGAGGCTCAGGGCGGTGGAGTAGAGCTAATCAAGGTGAGCGACAATGGGGCGGGCATTCCGGCCTCAGAGCTAGAGCTTGCCTTTCACAGGTATGCCACAAGCAAGATCGGCAACTTAGACGACTTAGAGAAAATCTCCAGCCTCGGCTTTCGGGGCGAAGCTCTGCCCAGCATTGCTGCTGTCGCTGAAGTGGAAATTTCCACCCAAACATCCTCAGCCCCAATTGGCAGCTACCTGCATTTGAGAAATGGGGAGGTAGTCCGCAAAGAGAGCCGCGCCAGGCCCCAAGGCACTACCGTGACCGTGCGCCGATTGTTTCGCTATTTCCCCGTGCGACTTAAGTTTCTCAAATCGGTAAATACCGAAAATAGCCACATCGCCCATTTGGTAAGCCAGTACGCCCTGGCTTTTCCCGAGGTTAAGTTCAGCCTGGTTCTTGATAAACGTCCCAGCCTGCGCACTACGGGCAATGGCGACCTGCGCGAGGTGGTAAATGAGGTATATGGTTCCGAGATAGCTCAAAGGATGTTAAAGGTGGAACAGAAGGACGGCCTGGCTAGAATCAGCGGCTTAACAAGCCCACCTTCCCTAGCCCGTTCTAATCGCAACTATCTCAGCTTCTTCGTCAATCGAAGGTGGGTGCGCAGTCCCTTGCTAACTCGGGCGACCGAGGAAGCCTATCGTGGCTTACTTATGGATGGCCAGCATCCCATGGCGGTAATCAATATCTCCCTGCCGGCTCAAGAGCTTGACGTCAACGTCCATCCCGCCAAAGCCCAAATAAAGTTTTGCCATGAGCAAACTGTCTTTAGCAGCGTACGGAAAGCCATAGAGGAGGCATTAGCCAGGACGCCTATAGCCAGCTCGAAGGCTGTGCCCTTCTCAGTCAGCTCAGGGCAGTGGCAGAGCCCCCGCATGATAACGGACAACGAGCCAGTTTTTGTTGTTGCCCAGCTGCCGACCATGGAATTACCAGTTTTGAGGGTACTGGGGCAGCTAGCCAACACCTATATTATCGCCGAGGGACCTAATGGACTCTATCTCATCGACCAGCACGCTGCTCATGAGCGCATACTTTATGACCGAATTTCAGCGCAGTGGGCACAAAAGGAAGTTGAAGTCCAGGGATTACTCCAGCCGATAACCATAGAGCTTAGTCCCAGAGAGGAAGAGACCCTGAGAGCTAGTAAAGAGTTTCTGGCCGAATTTGGCTTCACCATTGAGCCTTTCGGAAATAGAAGCTATGTGATACGCGCTATTCCGGCACTAATGGCCAGGGCGAATATTATTGAGATAATAACTGCGCTGCTTGATAGCCTTGCCAGCAAGGAAAGTCCCAATCCCTGGGAGGAAAAGATAGCCCAATCTTTGGCTTGCCATGGTGCTATCAGAGCGGGACAGCAGCTAAGCAATGAAGAGATGCGGGAGCTAATAAAGCAGCTAGAGCAAACCAAGCAACCGCGCGCCTGTCCCCACGGCCGGCCAACTATGATTCATTTAAGTTCGCATCACCTAGAGAAGGAATTTGGCAGGATAAACTAGCCCCCCTCCTAGCCCCACCAAGGATGGTAAATTTGGGCTTTGCGTCGGTTTGAGAACTGCTTTGTGTATCCTCTGGGTGACATATTTTCTGGATTGCCAGTGTTACGGCAATATTCATTCCTTCCATAGCCCGGTTTAACCTTCTTCATAACAATAATAATCGAGCTATATTTTTAAAGTTTCTTGGTTAGACCTTAAGCTCAAATAGAGCTTTTTCAAGCTCCCCGAGGTTCTTAATAAGTTTACCATCATGACACCAGAAGTGTTTCTCATCAGGCACATTCCCTAAACGTCTGTTTGCTTCCTCCTTGCTAATCTTGACAATCTTGGCCATACTCGCCCACCTCCTGACTTGATACTATGTTTACGTTATACCACAGAAATTCCCGAACCAGAATAAAGAGGAGTCCAGAATGTAAGGAACACTATACGCTACCGAGTCTGCGGTGTAGCCCCTATGCCAGCTTTATATCGGAGTGCGTGTTTACTTCCTTGAGAAACTGCAACAGGATCCTGCTTCTCAGGTCGTTGCGACCCCGCAATGGAGCCACGAACTTGCCCTTAATCCAGACGTGCTCTGGTTCAATATGGATCAGGACACGAGGGCCATTCGTGGCTTCGTTCAGAAACTGAGGATAGCCATTTTGGAATACTCGGCCGGCCTCTCTCACATAGACTTCGTCCTGGCTCTTTAAGATACCTTCCAGGAGTTTACTAGCTTTCTCTACATTGCTATCAGTGGTGAGGGGGATACGGACTTCATCAAACATATAGTCAGAAGAAATGGCCTCAGAGTGCACCGAATAGTCCTTCGAGTAATTCAATACAGGTTGGTCTAGGACCAGCATGTTGGGCACATGCAATAACCTGCCAGTGAGCTCACCTCCTAGCTTTTCGTCTTCTCCAACCTCCTCTAGAGTAGTATGGAGTAGTCCCACCCTTCGCACATCGCCCTTTACGTTAGCAATGCGGATTCTATCTCCTAGGCCATAAATGCCGGAGAAGGTGATGGCAAAGTAAGCTAGAAAACTGGCGGTGTATTTTTGCAAAGCTAGAGCCAGCCCCAAAGTGATAATAGGCACCCATATGGCTATCTGAGGCACGTAAATCGCTGCCACCACGGTAGCTGCAGCTAATGCTGCGGCTACGGCCAAACCCACAACTGCCGTGAGTAGCCTAACACTACGTATTTTGCCTCGAACTATGAGTGCCATTACCTCATTATGAGCTCAGCTACCACTTGAAGATAACTGATACGCACGTCGCTCCTTTTCCTTTCTCAAAAATTGGAGAATTCTCCATCTCAAGTCAGGGGTGGGAGGGGTAACTCTCCCACCCCTATGCCCCCCGCTATGGCTTACTTACTTTTTGGGGCCGGGTTTGCCGGGTATGCGTTTCTTTTGCACTTGTATCACCTCCTTTTTTTCAGAAATAAACATAGTGCTTTAATTCTTCTTATGGATATGTTATAAATAACTATACCTCACTTGCATGCATGATACTTGAATAGTGATTTTGCCCTAGCTCAATCGCCCAAGTTCTAGTATTCGACAGTCACACCCCTTGCCTCGAGTTCGGGTATGTATACGTTGATGGATTCCTCGCTCAATGGATTGTTCACTAGAATAACGTCATCTCCCTCTCCCAGCCCGGGGTTGTCCACAAGTGGCGAGATATCGCTTATCTGGTTTCGCATAAGCCCAAGCATTGCTAGGTTTGTGAGATCGGCGAGAGCCGAGATATCGTTTATCTGGTTACCGTGGAGCCAGAGCATTGTCAGGTTAATGAGGCCCTCCAGTGGCGAGATGTTGCTCATCTGGTTATCATTAAGGTCCAGTTCCGTCAGGTTGGTCAGGTTAGCCAGAGGCTCAATGTAGCCTATATGATTATTCCAAAGCTTGAGCGTTGTCAGGCTAGTGAGGTTCGCCAGGGCTGAGATATCGCTTATCTGGTTGCCCTCAAGGTAGAGTGTTGTCAGGTCGGTGAGGGTGGACAGCGGCAAGATATCGCTTATCGGGTTATGCGACAGGCTTATATGTGTCAGGTCGATGCAGTGATCCAGCCCGCCAAGATCGGCGATATTCCTTCCGTCAGCGGAAAGTGATGTGAGCCCCTCCAAGTCTTCAGGGTAGATAATCTCCTCAGGTATGCCGACAGCTTCTCTTATCGCTGCCTCAAGGTTGGGGTCTACGAACGCAACCTCGGTATCATTATCTGTTGGTGTACGTACTGCTACTGCCACTACGACGACAATAACTACAACACACGCTACGATGATTCCTATCAGCTTCTTTTTGTTCATTTCTTCCTCCTCTCAGAAATGCTTGCGATAACCAGCCAGGCAATAATTGCCATTGAAACTAGTGGCAATAAGCCTACTATGGCTGTCTTCTCGGTCGGAGAAAGCTCAGTCTACCCGATTGTTATATCAACCTTTTTGTTAATGTCCAATCCGCCGGGAATATCCAGTTTAGCCAACAGGTACCACTTGATTCGTTGAAACGGGATTGCGCCCGTCATCGCCGCTGCTGTTTGTGCAACCTTTAGCACTTGGCCTAGCTTGCCTTCCACCTCTGATATCTGTGGTCTCATACTCTGAGTATCTGCTGGTATCTTTATCTCAAAGCGATATTCTCGCCCCTGGCTGTATTCCTTTTCGGCATCTAGCTGCTGCTTGAAGTCATAGATACGCACGGTCTTCGTAGTCGTTGACATCGACATTCCCCCACCGCCCATCGAGCCTCCAACGCGTGGGGTTGTCTCTGTGATCTTGTGCTCCCCGATTAGGGATATACTCACTTCCCTCGCTTTCACTGGCTTCTTTAATGTCAAGGCAACATCGCCAGAAATAATATCCCCCGGAGCATAGTGGCTTTTTTGAATTGCGATATTAATTCTCCCTTTGCCAAACATAGTTATTCCTCCTTCGGTTGGTGTCTAAGTTGCCCAGATTTACCCGCACTCAGGATAAACAATATTACTATAGTCTTACCTTTTCTCTCTCAAGAATGAGAGAATTCTCCATCCCAAATCAGGGGTGGGAGGGGTAACTCTCCCACCCCTATGCCCCCGGCTAGGGCTTACTTACTTTTTGGGGCCGGGCTTACCAGGCTTCTTTTGCACCTTTAATCACCTCCTTTTCTAATTCTAAAAATTAAATGTAGGGCTTTCATTCTTCCAATGAAAATGTTATTATGAATATTTAAACACCATGTTTAACTCATGATACTTGAATAATGATTTATCATTCATGTATAATTATACATCTAACATGTTATTTGTCAAGACCTTTTGGGGGGAATTTAAGAAAATTTAATAAAAAGGAGGTGAAATATGCCGGATTGGACATTTCTCACCAACCACGCTCTGGTGCTGAGCTATATCGCTCACCACCCCCGAATAACTGCCCGGGATCTGGCTAATGCCGTTGGAATCACAGAAAGGACGACCAGAAAGCTAATCGCCGATCTGCTGGACACCGGCTACATCACCAAGAAGCGAGAAGGGCGGCGCAATCACTACCGAGTCAACCCTGACCTCGCTCTTCGCCATCCCGGCCATGGTGAAACCGCTGTAGGAGACCTTCTTGAGGCGCTAGGTTGGAAGAGGCCAAGGAGAACTGTAAAAACATACTGACGTGAGCATAACTGCAAAAGATTATGCACTTACTAAATGACGTTGGGTGAGTTACTTTTCACAGAATTAGGCCCTGGTCAACATTGCTCCCTATTTTCAGAGCCTTAACCAAGCCTACGGCGGCTTCAGAGTAGCGAGACCCATCAACGGCAAGAAGAATCTTCACGTTCATCTCATTTCATGCTTGGAATCATATTCTAATTTCAGGATTAGGTCCGACCTTCCCTCAACATAATATCCAAACGCCTTTTTGGTATTTCCTCTTCGCAAGGTTACTAGTCCAAGATTCGCTTCACAGATTTTCTATTTGCATAAACCAGAAGCCGGTCTCCTTCCACGATTTTCTCGTCCCAATTCGGCCTGGTTAGGTAAGTACCGGCCCTGTCTATACCAAGGATTTCTATGTCCCCTTCCGCGGTGATATCAGCCACAGACAAGCCAATGCTCTTCGAGCTTCCTTTTATCATGACAAGACTAATAGCCCAGTCCTTCTCCACATGGAATATTTCCTCAACCGCTGGAGCTTCCCTAAGAATTCGGTTCATAACTGGCCTTTGCAGCCAGTCAAGAATCCGCTGGCCAACATTGCTTCTTATAATTAGTTGATAGAGGCCGAATATGCCTCCAATTATTATGGCCAGGCGAATGAAAAACCACGTGTAACCGCTCACCTGGGTGAAAGATGCCACTAAAGTGGCAATTACAGTGACCATGCCGGCATTTCCCAGTATAATGAGAATGGTCACAATTCTGCGCCTGGTTCTGTGTCCCACCACCCGTTCAGCTTCTCTCGTCGTGAAGCCCGTTCCTGAGAAAGCGGATAACGCCTGAAATCTAGCTACATCAGGTTCTATCCCAGTTAACTGGAGGGCAAAGCCTCCAATTCGGACGACGATGAAAGAAACTAGAATAGCTATCAACAAAATGCCTACATAAGCCATATTCAACACCTCCAACTTAGGTTCTGCTGAGGCAGGGATGGCACTGTCTGTGTGGAAGCTTGCGGGTGCCCAATCGCTTCGCCATTTAGTTCAGATGCCAGAGACATATTCTTCATTCAGTAACTTTAGAGCCACCTCCTCCTCCTGAAATAGACTACCAGAGAGATACCTATTACTGCCATTACAATCAAGATGATAAAGTACCCATACCTCCACTCTAGCTCCGGCATATTTGCGAAGTTCATGCCGTAGATGCCGGCAACGAAGGTAAGCGGAATGAAGATAGTGGCTATGATTGTTAGCACCTTCATCACCTCATTCATACGGTTGGACACTGAAGAAAGATAAGTGCTCAGTACACTCTCAGCCATATCTCTGAGACCAAGAGTGAGCATCTCAATCCGCACCAAATGGTCATAAATGTTGCGGTAATATATTTGAGCTCGCTCTCTTATCAGGGGATATTCGCCGCGGCTGAGCCCGTTCATTATTTCCCGCTGAGGCAATATGACCCGCGTCAACGCCAGTATGCTGCGTTTAAGTTGCATAATCGACATCAATGTTTCCCTCTTCGGTTCGTGAAGTGCCTCGGCCTCGATAGTGGCACTCTTCTCATCCATCTCGTCGATAGTAGGCATGATATTGTCCACCAGAGTATCGATAAGGTCGTGAGCCAAGAAATCAACTCCCCTGTGCATAGGACGCCCGTCTTTTCGAACGCGATCCAACATAGATGAAACCGACCTCATTGGTACATCATGGCTGGTGACGACGTAGTTTTTTCCCAGAAAGAGAGCGAGTTCTGTGGTCTCCACTACCTCAGACTCGATGTGGTAATTGATGCCATGAACGATAACAAATAAGTAGTCATCAAAGTCATCTATCTTGGGTGGATGTATATCCTTGCTAACGCAGTCTGCCACTGCCAGGGGATGGAAACAGAATACATTGGATAGTAACTCGGCATCCTCGTTCGTCACGTCCTCTATATCAACCCAGAGCAACCCCTCCCCAGTTGCCAGAAAGTTCCTGATTTGTTCCATGCCTAGCTGGTCCAAGAGTTTCCCATCCGGCGCCAGATAGAAAGCACACTGTATCATCATCGCCTCCTTAAACTTCGCAAAAGTTGCTCAATAACGAATACTACCAGAAGAAACGTCGGGAGGCTCCTTTTCAGTCAACATTAGTTTGCCACCCATTTTAGCCTCCAAAGAATGTAGTTATTCACACTATAGCACAAGCCATATCCTGCTATAATATTCGCCTAGCTCTGCCAAAGTATTACCTATCAATAACTCCGATACCAGCCCTCAGTCACTGGGGCGAATTTGCCGTTTTCAGCCCCCAGCCTGGAATACCAGGGCTTACCGTAGATATCAGCTATTTCAGCTAGTTCCTTCAACCTTGGAGCAGCCGTATTCTGGAAAAACTTCATCCTCTCATCCCGGGAACGAATTTGAGCGCCCTCCTGCCACAGGGCACGCCCTGCCAGGAAACCAGAAGCTCCCGCCTTACAGGCTATCTTCACCTGCTTCCTGAACGACTCAAAGTCAACACCGGCACTGAGCAGCACCCAGGGTAGCCGGGATGCCCGGTTTAACTCCTGGCACAACCCCAGCAGCTTTCCCTCATCTTGCTCAAACTTAATATCTGCCGGGAATTCTGCTTTCAACACATCAATGGGCAAGGCAGTAATCTGCCGAGCAGTTTCGATTACCAGACCAGGCTTTATCTCAGCAAACTTCTTCGAGGATGTCCCGCCTTGATTTATGCGTTCTTTACGAACAGGACTCTCTTTTCCCTCAGTGGGATAGCTTACCGGCTCAACCAGAAAGGCTATATCTTCTTCAAGGCATTGGTCGGCTAGCCTTGCCACCAAATCGAGCTGTTTTGAGGCGACATCTTTTAGGTCGGGCCTGAAGTAGATTAAAAGCTTGACCGCTGAAGCTCCCATTTTCTTCACCTTTTTTACGCTCCAGCCGGGCAGAAGCTCAGTAATTCTAGCCGTACTGTCTCCGGTATAGCCGGTCTTTTCCATGCTGACAAGAAGCCCCTTAGGTCCGGGCAAGAGACCCGCAGCTATAGCCTGACCAGCTCCGTATTCCGGGTCAAGCAATATGGCACTGGCAAAAGACGCTACCGCTTGACAGAGGTCAAGCTTAAAATCAACTATATCCTGGTAACTCACCGCATCAGGGTTTTTCTCGTTCAGGGCTCGCTTAAGCGCTCCCCTGTGGTCAATGGCACACATTGTCATTATGCCCCTGGAATCAGCCAATTGCTGGAGCCCTCTTAGCTTGCCGATAGATATGCTCATCACATCACCTCATGGCAGACCATGTCCTTTCTTTTACTCACAAAGGGGCTTTTTCATCTCCTGGAGGGCAAAGGCGGCGGCACCGAGCACGCCAGAATTTCGACCCAGCTCAGCAGAAGCAAAGCGCACCACCTCGAAAGCTTCTTTATATGCTCTCTCTCCAGCCACCTTGAAGGCTGGCTTGATCAGCATATCACCGATGTTTGATAAACCACCACCAATAACTATCAACTCAGGGTTGAATATGTTTATTAAATTGGCCAGCCCTACACCTACATAGTAGCCAGTCCGAGCAATAAGTTCTTTAGCCAGGCTATCACCCTGCTCGGCAGCGCTATGAACGACCTGCGCCGTCACCTTTTCTACGTCACCCTCGGCATATTCCAGGATGGAAGTCGTGACTCCTTCTTTAATCCGATGCCTTGCCTCCCTGGCCAGGGCTGTCCCCGAGGCCAGCGTTTCCCAACAACCTCTGTTTCCACAGTTGCAGATTGGACCTTCGTCATCAATGGTCATATGCCCCACCTCGCCAGCGGCACCAATAGCTCCACCGTAAATCTTGCCATCAATGACAATGCCTCCGCCGATGCCTGTGCTGAGAGTAATATAGATGAAGTTACGAACACCCCGGGCAGCGCCAGAGTAAAATTCCCCCAGGGCAGCGGCATTGGCATCATTGATGAGAAAGGTCTTCTTGCCCAGCCTTTCTTGCATTATGTCTCTTAGGGGAACGTCTCGCCATCCTGGCAGATTCGGTGAGGTAAGGAGGATGCCCGTCTCAGGGTTTGAGAGACCGGGTGCCCCAATTCCTACGGCAGTAATCTCTGAAATGGCAACATTTGCCTGCTCTAAAGCACGATACGCAGACTCCAAAATAGACTGAATAACCGCCTGATGGCCTTTTGGGGCCGGCGTTATACTATGGTCGCGCGCTAGCATTTTCCCCTGAGAGTTGATCACTGCCGTCAGTATTTTGGTGCCTCCAAGGTCAACGCCCAGAATCAAATCGTCAGCATTTTCACCCAATTTCAAACTCCTGCTATGAGCCTCAGTCATAAGTAGGCCCCTTTGCCGAAGCTAGCATTTCTTTCAAAAGTAAGAGCTTGCTCCTGATTTTACTCATAGATTATCCTGGTGGGTATCTTTGTAGCCTCATCCTTGAGCTTGGTAATAACGGTAGGCTTGGATTATGCTCATCTTCCCAGCTTGGAGACCTGTCCCAATGGCAATAATAGGTTTTGTTACAGTTTGCTATTATTGTATACTAGGGCGGATAATAAAAAAAGGCAGTAAGTCTCTCGTGAACAATCAAAGGCAGGCCCCCATTATTTATAATCTATTCCCCCGCATAGCAGGGACTATGCCTGACTGGCTCCATCATGCATCCCGTGTCGTAGAAATGGGCTTCAACTGGCTGCACATCAACCTCAATCCATTACCCGGCGTTTTCTGGCAGCCTTTAGGCTGTAAAGCATCACTACCGTAATTAATCCGCAATTTTTGCCTACCCATACCGAGGAGGGCAACCTGGCCATTTTAGAGCAAACTCTTCGAGGATTCTGGGACTTGGATTAAATCGAATCATTGATTATTACAGTTGTTGATAGTATACTGTCATCATACACAGAGGGGGAGGTATTCCATGAAATTATCTTGTCATCAAGAAAACTTAAATAGGGGGCTAAGCATCGTAGGGAGAGCTGTAGCCACCAGGTCCACTTTACCTATCACCCAAAATATCCTTTTATCCGCTGAGAAATCGCGTCTCAAATTGGCAGCTACCAATCTGGAAATGGCTACCACGTGCTGGATTGGTGCTGAAGTGAAACAAGAGGGAGACATAACTGTGCCTGCTCGCTTGCTCATCGACTTTGTTAATTCCTTGCCCAACGACTTAATTGAAATCAATCTTCCCGCTAACAGTCGCATCATGGAGCTTAAGAGCGGCCATTTTCAAGCCCATATTCACGGCATCGATGCCGCGGATTTCCCACCTATCCCTCAGATAAGCGATGGCATAACTACCACCATTGAGGCAGCTAGTCTCAGGGAAGGAATTGCACAGGTCGCCTTTGCTGCTGCCACTGAAGAATCCCGCCCGGTATTAACCGGAATTAACACTGAGTTCGATGGCGAGCAGCTCAACCTGGTGGCTGCCGATGGCTTCAGGCTAGCTGTTCATAAGACAACCCTCGGCTCGCCAGTCACCGAGAAAACTACGGTTATCGTCCCAGCGAGAACCCTCAATGAACTGAATCGTCTTCTTAGTGAGCAGGAGGAACCCGTAGAAATCACCGTAAACGAAAAAAAGAGCCAGGTTCTCTTCCGCCTCAAGAATGCTGAGCTGGTTTCTCAGCTTATTCAAGGTTCCTTCCCCAATTATTCCCAGGTTATTCCACAAAGCTATACCACGCGAGCTGTAGTGGACATTAATGAATTTCTGCGGGTTACTAAAATGTCCTCCATATTTGCTCGCGATGCCAGTGGCATAGTTCGTCTGGTCATTACCCCGGGTACTGAACTTGCTCCAGGAAAGGTAACTGTTTCTGCTCAGGCTGAGGAGGTTGGAGACAATGTTGGTGAAATCGACGCTCTCACTGACGGAGAAGAGGCGAAAATCGCCTTCAATGTAAAATATCTTTCCGATGTTCTATCTGTCCTTTCCCAAACCCAGGTCGCTCTAGAACTCACCACCCCCTCGAGCCCGGGAACCATCCGCCCTATAGGCGTGGACAATTATGTTCACGTAGTCATGCCTATGTTCGTGCAGTGGTAGGTGCTTTAATTCAGTAGGGAGGAGGCGAAATGAAGTTCCGTATTGTTTTAGAATACGATTCCGAGACAAAGAGCTATGCTGCCTACTGTCCAGAACTTCCAGGATGTTGCAGTGCTGGTGATACCGAGGAAGAAGCATTAAAGAATGCGAGGGAGGCTATCTCTCTATATCTTGAACCAGCACCCGTTTTTAGAGCCTCGTCAACCAAGTGAGTAGCTGGCTTACCTTGAGATTTTGAAAGCCACTTCAACACACGCCACCGCATAAGCTAGAGGCAACGACGCTTTTGCCCAATAATGAGGAGTGCCTCTAAACCAGGATGTGTCATCCACTATATTCTTGATAGCCTTCAGATTTTCCCTTAATTCGCCGTTCTTTTCCATACCTTGAGCTATTCTAGCATCCAAGGCAAGCTATTGTCCTGAAAGTATGCTATAATCATCCAAGACATAAAATTAAATAGAGAGCGGGCATGGCTTATTACCTAGACCTTTTCTCACCTGAAACATACAAGGCATTTACTGAATCGCCGCGCGATATCTCCGGCTTTCGTCCACACCAACTTAACGCAGCCCGTAGAGTTAAAGTTGGTGATAAACTTGTCTGTTACGTAACAAGGATCTCGAGGTGGGTCGGTGTCCTCGAAGTGACGAGCTCTCTTTTTGAGGATTCAACCCCCATATTTTACAGCCAACACGACCCTTTTATAATTAGGTTCAAAGTACAACCCATCGTATGGTTGCCATACGAATACGCAATACCTATCCACCACGACTTGGTCTGGAACTCACTATCGTTCACTAAGAACCATAAGAAGCATACCTCAGGTTGGACCGGATTCTTGCGTAGTAGTCTCAGACAGTTAACCAAGAATGATGGTGCGCTCATTGAGGATATACTTCTTAAGCAAGCTCAGGTCAACGGTAACAAGCCGATACTTCATCCTTTAAGTGAAGAGGACAACCAGAAATTACGACTTATGAAAATTCGCACGCACGACAATATTGAAGTCACTGTTACCGTGCCACAAGATGTTGAGCAACCCGATTTAACAGTTGCTGATGACACAATTTTGAGGGAATCCAAACAAATGCAGGCTCTAATAGCGCAAATTGGTCAGCGTATGGGGCTAAAAATATGGATACCCAAGAGTGACCGTACCCGCGTTCTCGATTACTGGAAGCCTGAAGCAGATGTTCTTATAGACAGTCTGCCGCTAAATTACGATGAGACGACAATTAGAACCATAGAACAAATTGATGTTATATGGTTAAAACGACGCTCTATAGTCAGGGCATTTGAGGTTGAGCACACAACATCAATCTTTTCTGGTATCCTAAGAATGGCCGACCTGATGGCTTTACAGCCAAATATCAACATCCATGCCCATATTGTGGCTCCAATTGACCGCAAGGGAAAGGTATTTGAGGAAATAAAGAGGCCTGTTTTCACGCTGCTAGATAAAGGACCTCTCTCGGAGTCATGCACCTTCATAAGCTATGATGCCGTAAGAGAGATTGCAGGTCAAAAACTCTTGGAACACATGACCGATTCCGTTATCGACGAGTATTCTGAAGAGGCATCTGATGAGCTATAGATTTCGATACGTAAGCATGGAAAGGCAGACATGCCAACGTTTGTGCAGTTGATAAGCAAATCTGTGCTTGAGTATACAAATTCTCGAAGGAGGTTATATGCCAACTTTAAAGAGAGTCGAAAAACAAATATTCCGACGTGAAGGGTTTAGAGTACAGTTCAGAGACAGACAAACTGGCAGGAATGTTCGCGACAATCTCGAAGGTATTACATCCTATCCTTATGCTAAGATGGCTCGAAACCGCTGGTCCGTTAATCATTGGAAAGAGCAGAGATTCAATCAGTGCTATTCAGGTTTTGATGTCGCTGTTTTGCGAAATGACCGACATGTCGCACATGGAAGAACGTTGTTAGCCACTGTTCGTGATACATATCTCGCCGAATGATTTATCCTGTTACATACGCATGGAAGGGTAAACATCCCCATGTTCGTGCAGTGGTAATAAATTTTAGCTTCGCATAAATTAGAAAAGGGGCGTCTGGGGCAAATCAGGCGACTATTCGTTTCTGGCTGTCCTTCATCCAGATTGTAGGCAATAGCCTCAAATACAACCGGGAGAAGGAGTTAAAGCGGGTAGTAAAGGTCCCTGCCCGTGTGGCAGCGATAAGAAGTACAAGAGTTGTCACGGCCGTAGCATCTGAGTATTACGCCTTCTTACCAACCGATTACTTGTCATATTATACGAATAACATAATGTGATTCGAACAGGTCACAGTGCTATAATGAACTCAACTAACGCCTATTGACCCAAAAAAGTGCCCAACCACGGAAAGCTATTCAAGAACCTGATGAGAGCTTATTTGTCAAAGAATAACTAATATGTTTGGCGAGGATCTAGCAACGTGCTAGTATTTAGGAAAATTGTGATATGAGTAACTCAAATAGTAATACTAATGGCCACTACCCACCTCGGTTGATTTATACAGGTGAGGAAGGGATTTTATTTCAGGGCAATTGCCTCTCACTTCTGAACCAAATGCTAAAAGACTCGGTAGATTTAGTATTTGCAGACCCACCCTTTAACCTCGGCAAACGGTATGATAGCGATGCATTTTCTGACACATTAGAGACTGAGAAATATAGGAGCTGGTGTCAAACATGGCTATCAGAAATGGTTCGTGTGTTACGGCCTGGAGGATCACTATTCTTATATCATTGGCCAAAATGGCTCATCGAATTAGGGCACTGGCTTAATAATCTGCGGATGTTAGAGTATCGAAGCTGGATTGCTTTAACGATGAAAAGTGGCTTCCCTATCAAGAATAGATTACATCCGGCTCATTATGGGATACTCCACTATACGAAGAGGGGAGACAAACATACATTCAATGTGGTGAGAAGCAGAACACCTACCTGTAGGCACTGTGGAAAAGAGATCCGTGATTACGGGGGTTATAGAGATAAATTTAAGAAGTATGAAGATGAAGATGGGATTCCTTGGATACAAATCTCTGACTTTTGGGAGGATACACATCCCGCCAGACAGGATAAATCAAGGCAGATACAGGTAGTAGAATTACCTTTGCTTATTCCAGAGCGGATTATCTTGTTGGCAACGAATCCTGGTGATATTGTTCTAGATGTATTCGGAGGCGGTGGTAGCACATATCATGCTGCCCAGATGCATAAAAGACGATGGATAGGTTGTGACATTGCAGACGTTACTCCGATTCTACAACGTTTACACACAGCGTTTCGTCTTAATCCGCAAGAGTCAATTGACGATGCTTTTTATAAATGTTTTAAGCCTGAGTTTGCCAAGTCAGAACTCGGGGCTTACATCAGAGAAGACCGGATTAGGAAGATAAAAGAAATTAAACCATTAAAGAATATCAACAATTCATCTAAGGAATATTCCAGCAAGAGTCGAGTTCTCTAAGATATCATGAGAGGGGGTGTGCTATGAGCAGTTTACAAGCGAATGCCAATCCAGAAAAACATCTTTTTTTGGAGATGTTTATTAGAGATTTAAGTCTGGAAGACTCGATACTCGATCTAATAGATAATTCCATTGATTCCCTAGTCAGAGAGCGTAATATCAACGTGTCAGAAGCATTGGCACCATTGGAGAACAATGATGGTAAAAAAGGTTCGGTAACAAAAATAGAACCTGCCTCAATAGATATAAACTTCAATGAAAAATATTTTCATATAGAAGACAACTGCGGCGGTATATCGATCAGAGATGCCACAGAAGAGGTATTTAGATTTGGCCATCCTAAGGGGGCTAAAGTAGGACAGCTCGGTGTATATGGTATCGGATTGAAGCGTGCAATATTTAAGATTGGGAATCATATAACAATTGAGTCCAGAACGGCAGACGAAGGATTCAAAATGGTAATTCCGGTTCCTGAATGGTCGGAGGATCCAAGTTGGACATTACCCATGGAAGCAACTGAAGGCACGGGGGATTCAGCAACCGCTGGAACATCAATTACTATTAAGTCATATAGACCAGAGGTAGCTGAGAGACTTAGATCCGGAAGATTAGAGGGACATTTACAGGAAATGATTGCTCGGACATATTGTTACTTTTTAGATAGGTATGTAATCGTTACTCTAAACGGCCATAGAATCGAACCGGATTATATACCTTTAGGCTCTTCATCAGAAGTCAACGTGGCTAAGGAAGCATATGAGGATAACGGTGTTAATGTGACCATATATGCTGGACTTGCGGCTAGAGGAGAGGACGGACAATGGCGAGCTGTTGATGCTGGATGGTATGTAGCTTGTAATGGGCGGCTTGTAGTATCAGCGGACAAGACTGAATTGACTGGATGGGGAATAGGCATGGGCACTTTTGTGCCAAAATATAGAGGATTCATCGGACTCGTTTTCTTTTATTCAACTAATCCATTATCTCTCCCCTGGACTACGACTAAGCGAGGTCTTAATCAGGAATCTCTGGTATATCAAAAAACACGCACTAGAATGGCTACAATAGCACGTTCTGTGTTGAGATTCTTAGACAATATGTATCCACCTGCAGAAATTGAACGAGAACCTCACCGACAGGTAGCTGCAGGTATGCAGGCACTAGATATTAGAAATTTGACTGCGAGTTCCCAAGCAAAATTTGAAGCTAAAGTCCAGCCACTTGGAGAGCAATCAACAAGCGTGCAATATAGTGCAAAGAATAGTGAGCTAGACCGTGTGAGAAAGGCCTCAGGAAAAAGAAGCTGGCCAGCATCTAGAATAGGGAGATATACTTTCGATCATTACCTTAAGACGGAGTGTCCGGAATGAGTGGAATTAGTAAAAGTGCACTTGAAGTTCAATTTGATCTGAGACCTGCTAAACAGGTCGAACGCAGAATGCTTTTAGATACGTTCCAAAGGTTGGCACAAGCGGGATTTTCAATTAGAGACTACCGATATACCGGTTTTGGCTCCTTATATTTTGTTGATTTCATAATTTTCCATAAACTGTTAGGAATAGACCTTATGACATCAATGGAACACGATCCTTCCCTAGAAAAGAGGGTAAGGTTCAATTGTCCTTTCAGTTCTGTTGAGATAGTAATGGAAAAAGCAACGGACGTCATTCCCACGTTATCTAGAGAGGAACAACACATATTGTGGTTGGATTACGATGAACCTGTGACGAGTGTAATGGTAAATGATGTATATTTGGCGGGCAGCCAACTTTCAAGCGGATCCATACTAATTGTCACCGTTGATGTTGAACCTCCAGTTAAAGAAGCAGATCTTCCACAAGGAGTCGACCTCCCACACGCCTGTATGGATTATTATAAGAATGAAGTAGGGTCTTATCTTGGCCTGGTAAATATTAGTGATTTCGCCGTAGGAAATTTATATCAAGTGAGCCGGCGAGCCATAATGAACGCATTAAGGGAGGGTATGATTGGTAGATCGGGGATAGATTATTTTCCGCTTTTCTATTTCCTTTATGCTGACGGCCATAGAATGATGACAATCGGCGGAATGATCGGATCAAGAGCTGATAAGAGAAAAATAAATGCACTGAACTTGGATGGTGCACTCTATTTGCGAATGAAAGATGACGATGATCCTTACGAAATAAAAGTCCCTGTATTTACACGCAAAGAGAGACATTTACTTGATTCAGCGATGCCTTGTCCTGATGGATGGCAACCAGGCGAGTTTATCATTTCACCTGAAAATATTGAGACTTACCGAGAAATCTATCGCTTCTTACCTTCATATGTTGAAATTTTGTTATGACAATATTGCATTAGTTTTGAAGTATAGGTATGGATGAAAAAATTTCCAATTGCTAGAGCTAAAGCAAGGTTGGGTGTAGCCTTTGTTGAAAAAATAGTTGCTGAGGCAGGCTCCATCTTCAGGGAATACAGCCAAGATACAGATTTAGGTATCGATGGACTGATTGAATTTATTGATAACGAAGTCTCCACTGGTGATCTAGTTGCTGTTCAGATAAAAGCTGGATCATCATATCTCAAGCAGCATAGAAACCATGATTCCTTCAAAGTAACAGTTGGTATTAGAGATTTGCTTTATTGGAATAGCCTTCCAATTCCCGTGATTATAGTTACTTATGATCCTAAAACTGAACAATCAAGCTGGCTAGATATCCTTGACCATATTAGAAACAATCCTGATATTTTGGAACAGGATTTCGTTACATTGACACTTCATGCCAAGACAAACCAATTCAATGCGCACACCTTAAGAAATGAAATCCGAAGCCTTTGCACTAAGTATAGGTTAGAAACAGGTCGATTATTTTTTACTGAACTCATGGCTTCAAACGATATTGAGAATAAGTTTACGGGATTTTGGGGACTACGTAGTCATCGTGATTATCTCTTTACGGAATTATCTTGTTTTATGCTTATTCAGCACATATTTCATCCAAATGATGATCTTCGTTTTGATGTTACTGATACGGTATCGCGCTTCCTGCCACATCCCGAAGTCGGATTAATTCCTCCACAAGAAATCCGAGAATATATTCAATCAAGGTTGAGGGACTTTGGACTTCAAGAAGTTGCTTGGTTATTGAAGACGGCTTGGCTTGATGAAGAAAATCTAATGCAGAGAGGTTCACTCGGACAATCTGTTGGAGTAATAATCACAGCTATACCAGGATACGAACAATACCTAGTTGAACTTATCATGAATCCCAACCAATCGTATGAAGTAAGGTTTGCTGCTATCGCTCTTGTGGGTGAGTTTGGAATCGAATCGGTGCTACGAGCCATTGCAATGAATATTGACAAAAACATCTGGGATGATTTACACGAAGTTGTTAAATGGGCAGCAGATGAAGTTCTTAATATTGAGATGGGTGAAATCAACATCGCTGAAATTGTGTCAGGAAAAGGTTATGATGATGATTTCCTAGCAGATTTGCTAGATAATTCAAGTTTACTCTTTTTATGCCAGAATGAGTTTAATATCGCGGAGATACAAAGTAATACTAGAAATCCTTTAGTAAAAATTAATGCCAGCAGAGCTCTAGACAGAGTAACAAGATGGAAGTATCACCCGGAACAGTATATGAAGAAACTCATTGCTTAGAAATTAGTGGTTAAATCTATTTGAAATAATTATACCGTAACATACGCGTGAAAGGGCAGACATCCCCATGTTCGTCCAGTGGTGATTCCTTAACTCTATAGCATGTCGTCAATACCGCACAAAAACCACTAATAATTTCCTTAATGATAATTTAACAGTGTTATCATATAATACTGTAGTGTGTACTATAACGCGAATACGGGGTATGAAGATGATATCTGGTTTGAGGAAATTCCACTACGTGACAAGAGTTAGTGTCTTTTTGGTTACGGTAGCCTTAATTGCCGGGATGGCAGGCTGTAATCCTTTTTGCACACTCACTATCGACAGCACCGAGGGGGGATCGGTAACCGTCCCTGGAGAGGGTACTTTTACCTATTTTGTTTCCCAATGTGGTCCGTGGGTCGACCTGGTAGCCGAGGCTGACGAGGGCTACCGCTTCGTCGAATGGACAGGCTATGTTGGCAACGTCGACGCTGCCATAACTGGCATCCAGATCTGTCGCCACGAGTCCATAACGGCTCACTTCTGGCCCGAATGTACCCCCATGGTCACGGCAGGCAGCTTTCACACGGTGGGGCTTAAGGACAACGGCAGGGTGTTTGCCGTGGGAGACAACTCCCACGGGCAGTGCGATGTCGGCAACTGGAGGGGCATCAACCAGACCGCCGCAGGCGGTTATCACACGGTGGGTCTCAAGCCCGACGGCACTGTAGTTGCCGTGGGATGGAACAACTACAGGCAGTGCAATGTCGGCGGCTGGACAGACATCACCCAGGTCGCCGCAGGCGACTTGCACACGGTGGTACTTAGGTCGGACGGCACTGTGGTCGCCGCAGGAGACAACGGGTTCGGGCAGTGCAACGTCAGCGGCTGGACAGACATCAACCAGACCGCTGCGGGTGACTGGCACACAGTAGGTCTCAAGCCCGACGGCACCGTGGTCGCCGCAGGAGACAATTCCCATGGACAGTGCAATGTCGACAACTGGACGGACATCGTCCAGATCGCCGCAGGCGGCAATCACACGGTAGGGGTTAAGTCCGACGGTACAGTGGTCGCCGTGGGGGAAAACAACGACGGGCAGTGCAATGTCGGCAACTGGACATACATCACCCAGGTCGCCGCCGGTGGCTATCACACGGTGGGGCTTAAGTCGGATGGCACTGTGGTTGCTGTGGGAGACAACGAATACGGGCAGTGCGATGCCGGTGGCTGGACGGACATCATCCAGGTCTCAGCAGGCAGCAATCACACGGTGGGGCTTAAGACCTACGGCATCGTGGTCGCTGTTGGAAACAACGACGACGGGCAGTGCGATGTCGGCGGCTGGACCCTTATCAGATGGGTCGCCTTAGGTGGCTGGACAGACATCTTACTTTAAACCACTGACCTAGAGGTAGAATACTCAACGTCTTTTCCCCAGAACTGCCACACCTAAGACTGTGATTTAGCCGTTAAATCTCTTTGAAATAGTTATACAGTAATGTACGCATGGAATGGCAAACATCCCGATGTTTGTTCAATGGTAGGTAATTCTAGCGGAATGACACCCTGAATCTCTACATCGTCAGTACCTCTGGCATAAACCTTTATGACCAGAGCATCCAGGGCCAGCACCTTAATTTCCGGCGTGCTGTGTTGAAGGTTTTCCAAACGGCGAAGACGCTTGATATTGTTTAGGCGGTCTAGGATTTCGTCCTTCTCAAACTCGCCTAATTCCATGGCTTCAAGTAGATTACTCCAGCGCTGTTCATAGTTGTGCAGAGCCTTTTCCAGTTCTTTAATTTCATTATCTAGTGAATCCAAATTTGCTTTCTCGCTTGCTCCAGCAAGGTCTGTCAATATTATATTCCTGTTACTCAATGCCTACCGAGCTCTACCCCAAACTATCTCCTCTAGCTAGTCAGCACGTATATACAACGCAGGGCATCTCTTGCCGCCATTCTCATGAGGTCTAGCATTGTTGCACTGGTAATAACGGTACTTCTTATTCAGGCAGTGACCAACAAGCGGCTTCCCGCAAATCCCACAAGAGGCGCGGTTTCTCAGCAGGTATTAATGCTTTTGGGCGGCCCATCGTCACTTTTGGCTTAATGTTACACACTGCCTCAGCAGACTCCGTAAGGGCCTGAAGCAACTGGTTAGAGGTGATGGGAAAAAGCTCAAGATTGGCAGGAGAGATTAGTTTGCGTGCCTTGACTTCTGCCACATTGCTCGACTATACTTCTGATTAGCGACTGTGGGTTTTATTTCGCAAAGGGAGGTGATGCCTATTAGAACAGTCAGGTCGAAGCACTTAAAAACGATGGCAAAGAGCAATAACATAGCGAGGAGGAAAAGATGAAACGGAGAATCTTAGCCCTGGTGGTCGCCCTGGCTCTGGTGGCACTGGTGGTGCCGGCGGCAGTCTTCGCCGTTGACACTGGCACGGTTAGCTGCACGGTTAGCGCTGTCCTGGTCTTGGTGACCGTCAGTGATGGCTCGGTGGATTACGGCACGGTAAACGTAGGGGCGACCCAGAACACTACTTCATCGGGGGTCAGTGATACCCAGACCGCCACCAACGATGGCTCGGCTATTGAGAACTTCAACATTAAGAGTTCTGATGCGGCCGGTGCGGTAAACTGGACGCTGGCAGGGACACAAGATGCCGATGAATTCACACACAAGTTTTCCAAGGATTCCGGCAGTAGCTGGACAGCCATGCCCGCCGACCACTCTTATACTTCTTTGGCAATCGGCATAGCGAAGGATAGTACGCAAACATTTGACCTGCAGATTGGCATGCCAACTTCCGCCACCGATTACGGGACGCACAACATCACGGTAACCGTCCAGGCAGTACAAGGGTAGAGTATACTTAGAGCTGATAAGACTAGCCTTTAACGTCAGGCGAAAGGCAAGATGAAGAAGACATTCAGCTTGCTAGCGATTGTGCTGGCAGGGACGCTGTTTCTATGCTTGCCAGCAGCCGATATACAAGCCCAGTTGGGGGTAGGTATAATGCCCGGGATTATCCGGGTTGATGAGCCGCTACTGCCCGGCGGCCGCTACAACCTGCCTTCGCTCCAGGTGATAAATACCGGCAGTGAGGCAAGCGACTACGAGGTGGAGCTTGCCGTTATGGCAGAGCAGGAGGAGCTACAGCCACCGGCTGATTTCATCATCTTCAGTCCCACTGCGTTCCACCTTGAGCCCGGAGCCAATCAGGTTGTCTCGCTGAGCCTGGATATCCCGGTAAAGGCTAAGCCCGGGGACTATCTTGCCTATGTTGAGGCGCACCCGGTCGCCACAGGCGGAGGGGGTGGGATGCAAATTGGCGTTGCGGCAGCGACCAAGCTCTACTTTACGGTCAAGCCAGCCAATGTATTTGTCGCCATCACCAACTCCATAGCCAATTTCTTTGCGAGGACTGCCCCCGTCTCCTATATCGCTCTGGGGGTAATAGTGCTTGGGCTGGTGGTATTCTTCCTGCGCAGGCGTATCAGGGTTGATATAAGGATAGCCCGCAAATGACCGGACTGTGATTATGGTGGCGAAGCTTAAGCCTAACAGAGTCTTACTGGTCGTTGTTTCCATAGTTGCCTGCCTTATCCTTCTGGTAAGCTTCGGGTCGCCACCCAGCCGGGCTGCCGCACCCCCACCCGCCCAAATCCCCCAGGTGGCTCCCTTGAACCAGGACTTCCTGGACTTTATCCAGAACCGGCCGGCCAAGTTCTACGGCTATATCCCGCCGCCGGTTGATATGAGGCACCTCCGGGACATTCCGGTGGAAAGGCCTAAAACCATGGCACCATTGAGCTACCCTGCCACTTTTGACTGGAGGACTAGCGCAAATGTGACTACGGTGAAGGACCAGAGCACCTGCGGCACCTGCTGGATATTCGGCACGCTGGCAGCTGTGGAGTCGAAGGTCTTGATTGGGGAGAGCGCTGCCTTCAACTTTTCCGAGCAGAATGTCGCCTGCTGTACCGACCCGTCCTGGGTTTATTTGACCAAGCCCCCGGACTATCGCTGTAATGGGGGTGGGTGGTCATGGCTGGCCGCCGATACACTGAGCAAGAAGGGGACAAGGCTGGAAGCCTGCGACCCGTACGACACGGGAACCATCAATACTGAAACCTGCAACGATACCTGCACCACCACCAAGTACGTCACCGGCTACCGGCTGGTGGCGCTGACGACGGCTGATATCAAAAATGCCGTTTATAATCACGGCCCGGTTTCCGTGGCTATGTACATGGACTCCTATTACTACAACTCCACTACGAATGTCTACTACTACACAGGTACCCAGACTCCCAATCACCTCGTTTGCATTGTCGGCTGGGATGATAACGTAGCGCATCCGGGTGGCGCGGGGGCGTGGATTGTGAAGAATAGCTGGGGCACGGACTGGGGAGGAACCTGCGGCTATGGTTCAGAGAAGGGCTATTTCTACCTCGCCTATGAGTCGGGGAATATGGAGGAGGCAGCCTACTACGAGTACAGAGACTACAGCGCGTCAGAGAAGATTTACTACTGGGATGAGGCGGGGTGGGTGGGGAGCTTGGGTTATAAAACTGGAGACAAGACCTATGCCTGGATGGCTAATGTCTTCAACATGACCGGCAGCGGCACGCTGACCCACGTTGACTTCTGGACCACCAGCAACAATGCCAGCTACGAAATCAATGTCTACCGGGATGGCGACCCTGTGGATGGGCTTGACAACCTGCTCACTTCGCAATCAGGCACCGCTCAGGAGGCTGGCTATTATTCTATAGCACTCAACTCATCTGTCTCCGTGAGCGTCGGTCAACAATATACCATTGCCGTCAAGATGACCACACCGGGCTATGACTTCCCGCTACCTGCCGAATATGGATTGACTGGGACATGCGACCCACCGATACAAACAAGTGTAAGCTATGCTAGGCATACGGATACGGGGACTTGGGCTGACCTGGCACCTAATTATAACGCCTGCCTTAGAGCCAGGGTATCCGAGGGGGTGGTGTCGGTGACTGTCACGCCGGCAAGTATCGCTTACGGCACGGTAGCGTTGGGGGCAAGCCAAAATACAACGCTCGGCCAGCAGCTCACCGTCACCAATAACGGCGGCGTGACCGCGGGCTTCAGCATCAAGAGTTCCAACGCCACTAGAGATGGTGGCACAACCTGGACGCTGGTGACGGGCACGCCAGGTCTTGATGAATTTAAACATGAGTTTTCCACCGATGGCAGCTTTCCCGGGACAGCCCTGACCAGTACTTATCAGAGTCTGGCAACCGGCATAGCGTCCGGTGCTAATCAGACCTTTGACCTGCAGATTACCATGCCAGGTACCACTACCGACCATCTGGAGCACACCATCATCATAACCATATTGGCGCTAGCAGAGGAATAAGCACATGACTGTTAACAAAACGGTGAAACGCACCTTATATGCCGGCATGGTGCTTGCTTTGCTGGCGACCTTGGTTGCGTTCGCTTCAGTCGAGGCCAATGTCGTTTGTACTGTTAGCGTGGCTTTAACCATCTCGGATGTCAGCGCTATAAGAATCAGTCATAACCACGCTACCATCTGCTGGAGTACAGATGGTAAGACAACATCACAGGTATTCTACGATACAGTTTCGCACGATAATATTGTCGATTATGCCTACTATACTCGCGGGCGGAAAGCTTTAGTTGAAAAGCACAAGGTAACTTTGAATAAGCTATCCCCATCTACTACCTACTATTATCGTGTTAGGTCAACGGCAGGGGGCATTGAGTTTGTATCAGATGAGTACACCTTTACAACCTTGCCCTTCCCGGGAAGATGGAAGGCGTGGTGGGCTAACCTGTTTCCCGAATTCACGTTCCCATTCTATTTGTATTGGTTATGGTAGCGAGCTACCAGACAGCCAGTCTCTTGATAAAGCATAGCCTTTCCCTTCAATATAGTTATACCTGCAACGGAACAGTGATGCCGATGTTCGTGCAGTGGTAACTTGTTTGGTGTTCGACCAAGAACTTAAGTTGCAGGAGCGATTAAGCTAAGGCAAGCCCACGAACACTATCACCAAGCCTACCACGAGCATTATCACACCCAAAGCTAATAAACCAATCAAGAGCTTCCTATTCATATGTAGAATCCTTTCCAAGCAGGTGGCTTGTATAATACTAGAACGCCAAACAAAAGGAAAGGACTGGTGCTATACTCAATAGCTAAGCATCAAGCACGCAGTACTGTTACATTTATCTCCCTTTCATCATTGATAATAATAGTAATTTGGAGAAATGGTGAATACTATTCCGCGATAGGGAGAGTGAATGAAAAACTGCTTCCCTTTCCCAGCTCGCTCTGGACTGCGATTTCTCCGCCATGGGCTTCCACCAGGCGCCTGGCAATAGTAAGACCCAGACCACTGCCTCCGGTAGCTCTGGCGCGGGACCTGTCCACTCTATAGAAGCGCTCGAAGATATTAGGCAAATCCTCAGCAGGAATGCCTTCGCCAGTATCCGATACGCAAACCTCTACCCAGTCACCTTGTGTTATAGCAGCCACATTGATAGTGCCTCCCTTATGGGTATGAGCCACCGCATTTTCCAGAAGGTTATGCAGCACCTGGTTGACCCGTTGCCGGTCAATGTTAACCAGTGGCAGATTATCAGGCAGGTCAAGGGACAGCGATATCTCCTTTGCTGCTACCTGGGGCTGCCAGGGAGTTACTGCCTGCTTAACTAATTTGGCGATGTCTTCCGCCTGATAAACCAGCTTCAGTTTGCCGGCTTCGGCAAGACTTAGCTCCTGGAGTTCATCAACCAGTCGTGAAAGCAGAGCTGTCTCTTCATTGAGGGAGCGAATAGTAGCGGCATTTGGCTTCATCACCCGATCGCGAATTGCCTCAAGATAGCCTTGAATATTGGAAAGAGGGGTTCTCAGTTCGTGAGCAACATCAGCAACCAGGTTCCGTCGTAATTGCTCGGCGTGCTCCAAGTCGGCAGCCATAGAGTTAAAGGCTTGAGCCAGCACCCCAACTTCGCCTTTGCCCTGGAATTGAACCCTCTGGGACAAGTCTCCCCGCCCCAATCTCCTGGCAGCATTGGCAAGGACGCCGATGGGTGACGATATTCTCCGCGACAGGACAAAAGTCAGTATCAAAGCGATGCCAATTGCCACCGAGCCTCCCAAGAGAAGAAAGCGATTTATTGAGTCGGAGAGTCTTCGGAATGGAGCAAGATATGGGTCTGCCTCTGGGTCAGAGATAATGTAAACCTTTCCCAAAATCTCTCCGCTCCAGGGCATCGTGAGATTACTGCCTGGTGAGTCAGGATTATAATACTCCCCTAAAAGTTTTCCCTGTGAATCAGCTATGACTGTCCCGTTGACAGCGACCAATATAATATGTGCCCCGGAGATACTCGCTGTCTCTTCAACTACGGACTGGACGCCCTCCCAGCTTAGTGATTGACTCAAATAATGGGCACGTAGCCTATTTGGTATTTGATCGGAACGATATTGCGCACTTATTTGCTCATAATATTCCACTTCGACAGCGAGGCGCTGACTGACGAGGAAATATATGGCGCCGACGGTCACCACTATTATCACGGCGAAAGTTATCGAGAGACGAAACCACAGACTATGTATCACTGTTCACCTCCGACAAACTTATAGCCGACTCCATATACTGTCTTTATATATCCGGGGTGGCTGGGGTCTGGCTCCAGCTTTCGGCGTAGGTTGAGGATGTGAACATCAATAGTGCGGTCGAAACCTTCAAAATCGTAGCCCAAGGCCTCTTCAATAAGGCTTGCCCGGGTGAAGACTCTACCCGGCTCCTTGGCGAGAACCCCCAGTAACTTAAATTCAACACTGGTCAAATTCAGTGGCCTGCCGGCAAACAACGCCTCGTGTTTCGTAAAATTCATACTAAGTTCATCACGCTTAATCTCTTCAGGGCCACGCTCTCCGGGAAGACGCCTTAGCACTGCCCATACTCGAGCCACTAGTACCTTAGGGCTAAAAGGCTTGGTCACATAGTCGTCGGCTCCTAAGCCCAGGCCCGTTAGCTTGTCCTGGTCAGTAGTCCTGGCAGTAAGCATAATGATTGGTACATCGGATTCATGTCTCAAGATACGACAGGCCTCAAGTCCATCGATGTCTGGCAGCATAAGGTCGAGAATAATAAGGTCGGGGCAGCTTTCTCGAGCCAGGCGCAGAGCTTCAACACCATCATAAGCAGTTAGAACCTGGTAGCCGTCCCGGTTTAAGTAGAGCTTGACCAACTCCACGGTCTTTACATCGTCATCAACTACTAAAACCTTTTTGCCTGCCATCCCTAGTCTCCTGGCGATGCTTCACGCCTCTCTAATGTTATAACAGAAATGTTAAGAAATTAATATGAAGGACTTCTTTCACCCGGACTTTTCTTAATAAATTGTACAAACTATAGCCTAGAGTGAGCCGATACAATCCTCGTTGAACAATAAACCATATGTTGTTGCCACCCCAGCGTTCTTAGCTTGACATCGGGCAATTTAGGGTGCTAGAATTTCCCTTTCTGTATGGGGGTGAGAAGATTTACGCTATTATTGAAATAGGTGGCAAGCAGTACAAGGTAGCCCCAAAGCAAACACTAGAAGTCGAGCGTTTAGATGTCCCTGAAGGCGACATAGTTGAGCTCGATAAAGTATTATTTATTGGGGAAGATAAAAATACCCTTGTAGGAAGTCCTATTATTAAGGGGGCTAAGGTTGTGGCTACTTCTTTAGGGGAAACTAAGGGAGAAAAGGTTATCGTATTTAGATATAAGTCCAAAGTTCGCTACCGAAGCAAGAGGGGACACCGCCAGACTTATACTAAAATATTGGTAAACGAAATTGTTAAGGGTAAAGGAGAATAGGCATGGC
>Ga0209979_1000595_pt1 | contig 47000 bp, 35 predicted proteins | sample AnhtaG_FD_183114 | JGI IMG/M metagenome (GOLD analysis project Ga0209979, IMG submission 183114) | Deep subsurface microbial communities from Anholt, Denmark to uncover new lineages of life (NeLLi) - Anholt_01485 metaG (SPAdes) (version 2) | ecosystem: Environmental > Aquatic > Marine > Oceanic... | reverse complement strand
GGGCGAACCCCCACTCCGCAGTTCTATTTGGCGCGTGAAGGCCCCTCTGCGGGGCGTTACCCCTAGAGCGGTCCCCTTCCCCCACCGGGGCACCTCAGGGGGCTGGGAGCCCGCCCCAGGCCCGCCAGGTGGCGGAAGCGGGGGCGTTGCTCAGGGGCCCGGCCGCCGGCCGCCCTCCGTGATCTCACCGGACGAGCACCTCCACGGTGCCCTTCTTCGTGTCGCCGGCATTCGCGGCGACCAGGTCGACGTCCTGGCTCGGGTCGACGACCGGCCAGAAGTATGTCGAGACGGCAGGGACCGCGATGGTCGCCGTGGTCTGACTCAGGTTCGAGCCGGTCCCGCCTAGGAGGTCGACGCTGTCCTCGTCGACGAGAGTGACATCATAGGCGTCGCTGGGCTGGTCCCCGCCGATCCCGGGGATGTACTTGACCCGCACGATCTCGCCGCCCTTCATGGCAAAGGCATTGCCGCTCACCGCGCCGCCGTTCCCGCCCGACGAGGTCCAGGCGAACAGCTCCTGGCTCGTGGCCTCGTGAGGCGGCCTTGCCAGGGCCCCGAAGAAGTGCTGGAGCATCCGCGAGTAGCCCTCAACGGTGCGCCGGGAGCCGCTGCGACGCTCCTTCTCGGCGAGGAAGGCGTAGAGGGCGCGTTCCCATCCTGCAACGTCTTCAACATGACCATATTGCGTTAGTGTGCGGGGAAGTCAAGCGCAGCCGTGTACTGGGAGACGCGTGCTGGCGCAATGGTCAGGGCCCGCGGCAGCGCTGCGGTGGCGTGCCGCCCAGGTGTCCCGATGACCCAAGACCAGGGTGCTGGCGATGCCAGAGCGCTCGTTGAGCGCCTGAAGCTTCGGAGACCGCTGGTGTTCCTCGATCTTGAGAGCACTGGCACGTCGGTCTCGTCAGACCGAATCGTGGAGATCGCGATTCTGCGCCTCCACCCGGATGGCACGGAGGAGTTCCTCTGCAGACGCGTGAACCCGGGGGTGCCTATTCCGGCTGAGGCCACGGCCGTCCACGGGATCAGCGATGCGGATGTGGAGGGCAAGCCTCCGTTCGCTTCGTACGCCAAGAGCCTGCTGGAGTTGTTGAACGACTGCGACTTCGCGGGGTTCGCGATAGCGCGCTTCGATCTGCCGCTACTTCAGGCCGAATTCCAGCGTCTCAGCCTCGAATTCAAATGGAGAGACCGTGCCGTGATAGACGCTATGGCCATCTTTCATGCCAAGGAGCCTCGCGATCTTGCTGGTGCTGTCCGCTTCTATTGCGGTCGCGACCTCTCCGGCGCACATGCGGCCGACGAAGATCTGCGGGCCACCGTCGGTGTCCTGCGTGCACAGCTGGAGCGGTACGAGGATCTTCCTGACGGTCTCGGCGGCTTGAATGAGTTCTGCAACCCGAGGAATCCGAACTGGGTCGATGCCGACGGCAAGTTCACGTGGGTAGGCGGAGTCGTCACGCTGGCCTTCGGGAAGCACAAGGGCACGCCACTCCAGCGGCTGGTGGTCGAGGACGCTGACTATCTGGCGTGGGTGCTAGAGGGCGATTTCTCTGCGGAAGTCAAGGAGCTGGTGCGGAACGCGCTCGAGGGAAGGTACCCGCAACCGCCGGACACGATGACCTGATCGTGTGCCTGGCGCCCTCAACTGGCACGGCGGGTTCCTAATTCACAGCGCACCTCACGGCTTGCGTTGGCAGTTTGCCCGTCTAGGTTCTGGGCTCCCTGCGCTTGAGGCGGCGGCGTCTGAGGTTTCGTGACGCCGACGACGGCATGGAGAGGATCCCTGTTTGTCCGCGGTCGCAGTAGCATCGGCCCCTATGCGGAGCTCTGGGGCGATGAGCGCAGGAGGAACAGTAAGACAACGGGCACTCATCCAAGGCCCAACAGGGGATCAATCGAGGAGTCGCACCTGGTAGTCGGTTGCGAAACGGTCGATGCTGTAGCTAAGCCTCTCGGGCCCCGCCTGGTACGTCCTTTCGAGAGCGTCAACAGCCACCGCGTATTCCATGAACTGGCTTACGTCCGACTCCAATGCGTTCAGGTTGGACACTAGGAGCAGTGGCCTCAGCAAATAGTAGCCCCTCAGCTTTGACAGCGTGGCGTAGGCACGCCGGACGAATTCGACCAGGTCGCCCTCCACCAATGCCGTTCCCATCCCACCGAAGTAGAGCTGATTGACGAGGTCACAGAAGTTGCGATCGAGCATCGACGTAAGAGCCCGGTCCGCGTAGAGGCTCGACAGGTATCCCTCATACAGGGGATAAGCCTGCCCAGCAAACTGGACCCCCGCCTCAGTTAATGCGAAGACCCGAGTGCTTTCGTCGGTAGGCCTACGTTCCGCAAGGCCCAGATCAATCAGCCACTCCAGCCTGGGGATGCTTGTCTGCTCGCGCCTCGAGCCGGCGCCGATCGTCTCTATCGAATCAACGATCTGCTGTTCTATCTTGTCGGCGGTCGATTCGAGCTGCCGCAGGGCTTCTCGATCCTGGGCCGTGTAGCCATAGCTGCTGAACCTGCGAGCTGTGTCGCGACAGACTTCCGGCAGGATCCTACCAGCGTCGAGGTAGCCAAAAGGTGCGGTGCCAAACCGCCCAGCCAAAGTGTGTACGAACGGGAGGAGGAAATCGCCGTCGGCGGCCAGGAGTTGATAGAGAAAGAGAACCCGCTCCCTCGTGTTTAGGACCAGGATGCTACTGCCGGGTTCATCGCGCTCGAATGCCTGCCGTTGCTCCTCCGGCATGAACACGTCCACAAGGAGGTCTCCAGCTTCCGTCCTTCGAAACACATCGTCCAAGAAACCCAGTCGACGAGGAAGGTATTCCGCGTACTCGTTAAACCCATCCCTGGAGAGCCACCCGGTCTGGGAGGGATGCTGCCACACGTAGAAGTCCTGAAGCGAGCCGGCTTCAGCCTCACCCTTCTCCGTTGGCTTTCGGGCCCGGTTGCGTTTCTTGGACAGCCATTCCACGAGGTCCGCCGATAATGGCGCTCGAGCAACACTGCTTTCCAGCTTGTCTCGCATTCGCCGGGTAAGCTCCTCGGAATTGGCTGCGGATGACGAGAGAAGCACAGCGGCTTTGCAGAAGCCCAGTCTCTGCATCGAGAGGCGAGAACGGGTAAGCCACCGAATCATAGCTAAGCTTCGAAACCGCCGTGAACGCTGACTCGGGGACGTACCTGCAGCAGCAAACACCGCTTGGTGTTGGCGTCGGAAACGAAAGCCTGCCCAACGCCAATGTCTCTCAGCAGGTCCCGAGGCGTCAGAATCACATCCTGATCTGTGATCCGAGTAGGCAAAGGGCACTTGAGATTCTCGAGCAGATAGTCGATGTCCGCCTGTGAGACAAGCTTGTGACATACAAAGGTTTCTACCTGCGACATTACGCGCACATCCAGGGCTCTCGGCTGCTGCGTTGTCACCACAAATGACAGGCCGAAGTTCCGTCCCTCCTTCACGAGCCTCACCAGGGCCTCTGTGGCTGAGGTCTTCTTCTCAGATGGCAGAACATTCTGGGCTTCGTCGATCACAATCCAGGTCCTCGGAACAGCTGACTCGACGGCTTCCCGCTTCCTCCGGCGGGTCTCCTCATCCAGTGCTGGATTGACAGCGAGATCTTTCGCGTTTTCCGACGCTTCCGCTCGCTCGTCTACCAGTCTGCGCACGATAGTCCCCACTAGAACGCTTCGAAGGTCAGGCGGGAGTCGCCCTAGGAGCACCACGGACGCCCTTCCAGGCTTCAAGAGGCTGGTGAGAGGAGTACCAGGCCCGCTGAACACTGGATGGCGCTGATATGCTTTGAGCTGCTGTAACACAGCCCGGCGTGTTTCCGGGCGGAACACACCATCTTGATACTCGTGGTCCTTCTCAATACACCGTACTAGGTCTTCAATCGCGTAGTGCTTCTGCGGTTCGACCGTCTCGCCCTCCTCCGTTGTCCAGCCCAGTGTCACCACCTTCTCAAACACCTCGGCGAGGAACTGACCCTTTATGTCCCTGACGATGTCGACGTCGAGCAGGGCGCCCCAATCGGCGATGTCAAAGTCGCTGACGCTTAGGTGGAAGTCCTTGAAGTGAGGAGACGACAGCGGATATCGGTATCCGGCGGGAACCCAGATCTCGACGTTTAGGGGCTCCGGGCTGATGTCCCACCCAGAAAGGGCCCCCAGTTGACGACGAATCTCAGGATAGTCCTGTTCGAGGTCTGGTACCAGGGTCACATTCATCCACTGGAAGATGTTGAGTGTGTCAAATATGAGCACCGCTCGCTCTAGTCTCGTATTGCCAATCGAGGTGGCTCCTTGCCTCGTGGCCAGCGGCTCAACCAAGGAGCCCAGGGTGTAGGACTTGCCCTGCCCTCTTTTCCCAAAGACGGCGATGACCTTCTCCTGCGTCGTGTCGAACTTCACTCGGTATCTGTGCCCGTACTCTGCGAGGGAGCCAAGAACGAGCCACTCTTGAGGCGCTCCTCGTTCGGAGCCCACCACGCACCAATCACCCTCAACGGGGAGATCGGGTGTGAGTCCGTAGGTCTTCATCCCACCCTCCCGCTTCACAGACTCTGGATGTATGGGCTGTCGTCGACGAACGGGCGGTCCACCAATTGGTAGGTGTTCTCAGCCTTCCCACGCTCATACGCGTCAGCCGCGAGCACCGCCAGGGTCTCAATTATGATTCGCGCGTTCCGATTCGGCTCCTTTTGCCAGAGGACCTCCGCCAGTCGGTCCAGCGCATCTCCAGTAAACGGCAATGTGGACACGCTCGCTCCGGCAAGGCCTAGGTCCGCCGCGAGCTGCTGTGAGGCGTCGCTATCCCTGATGCCGTCCAGGATTCGAAGCATGAAATCCTGAAGGGCCACCTCGCTGTTGATCAGCCGTGCGAGGTCGATAAAAGCCTCTTGAAGGTTCGAGGCACTCACGCCCAATCGAGATAGGATATCTGGTGGTGTGGATAGCACCCTGGGGAGTCCCTCTTTCACCGATCCGAAGTACCCGACTATGAATCCGAGATCCTGATTTGTCGGCTCCGCGATCTGCAGGAAAGCGTCATGGATCTCGCTGTCTCGCTTCCTAACCTCTTCGAGGTGCTGCGCTTCGTCAAAGAGGAGAACTAGCGCCTTGCCCGTCACGTGTCGACAGAGACTGGCCAAACTGAGGAGAACGTTGACCTGTTCGGGGGCTGTCTCGATCGCCTTCGTCACTGGGAGCGACTCGCCCTTCTCGATCTTGCCGCCCTTGAGCCAGTTCCAGGCTGGCAGGGTCGACCTGACGTCCCGCAGGAAGTAGTCGGCGAGCACATTGGCCAGGGACTGCTTTAGGTTCTCGTCTCCGAACTGGAACACCTTCTTCAATCCGTCGGCAAGCTTCTCGGTGCGATCTTGCGGACTCGCGTCGAAAGCTCGAACCCACTCGCGGATCGCGGCCTCACCAATGGCGTCGAGAACCAAGCCCTGCAAGTACTTCCAGCCTCCCATTCCTGGAATACCTTCGTCGTAGGGCCCGATCCGGATGTAGACGCCGTAGCCAGGCGGTTCGGACTCGGTGTTGAACTTGTGCTTGACGTGGAAGAGCGTGTGGGTCTTCCCGGCTCCGAAGCGGCCCACGACCCCGCATTTGGGAACACCGCGCACGTTGAAGTCACGCCGAATCCGACTGAGAAGCCCCACCTGCACCTCCTGGTTCCCGAAGAAGAATTCCGCATCCTCTTCCGGATCGACAGCAAACCGGGGTCGATTGAGACCACAGTAGTGCCTAAGGTCCATGTCATGAATCTGCATTTCTACTCCTCCTGCACAATGGGAGGCAAGCCTCTAGACTGTGGGTCCTTCGTCGTCCCTGCCCGATTTGGGATATCATGCCACCCGAGTACCTCGAGTTCCTCGACTATCTCCGCACCAGGGCCTTTTCCTTCAATCATCAAACCTACTTCGTGGGATCGGGTTGCCTTGCCCGTCAGGTTCGCCGATCCCAGAAGCGCGAATCCGAAAGGCGCGCATCGACAAACGTAAACCTTGGCGTGTAGTTCATTGTTGTAGTAGAGTACCACGTTCCTACTCTGTCGCAGTGCCGTCGCGGCCTCCAAGTTCATGGACTCCTTGCTTGGATGGCGCATTATGGCAACCGTGGGCACCCTGTTGCGGTCTATGAAGTCGAGTATGGAGGCGAGAGTTACCTCGCCGGCCAAGCTTGATACCCAGGGACTCACTATCACCAATGACGTGACATCAACAGCCTGCAGCAGCCTCGCGAAGAACTGCTGATGTCCGCCCTCTCTCACCACGATGACGTATCGCGCCTCCCAGGAATCATGTGAGCGACCTGCCATCACAGCCCCGCCAATGTTGCCTCAGGCGAGAGGTCAGGATCACGCTGACACATGTCGAGGACCGCTACGACGGTCCGCCCGAAAGCTCGACTAGTGGCATGCTCCCGGCTGGACTCAAGTAGGGCACGCACGAACCTAAGCCACTTCGATCCTTTCACGCGGCCCACGTTTGGCCAAGTGTAGGATTGCAGGTGAAGGTCTCTGATAAGCAGGCTCCAGCGGATCAAGTCATCGCGCCCGAGAGATGCGATCTCTAGGATCTTTGGCCTTTTCTGCAGGGTCCCGAGGAACTCCCGCGAGTGGTCCATGAAATCAGGCGTCGTGGCATACACGAAGTAGCAGAACGGAGTCCGCCCTGATTCCATCACGCAGCGTAGGTTTCGGTATCCTGCCTCTCGCTGCTCAAGTCGAGGCACGGAGGCGATGGTCTCAGCCTCGTCAAACAGAACAACCAGACCTGACAGCTTCAGAAACCGAAGGATCCTTGCCAGATTCCCCAACATCCACAATGCGCTATCACCAGTCGGCACCACATCGACTCCCAAGCGGCGCGCCTCTCGCAGGTTGCCAAGCTCCCCCCGAAGCCAAGAGAGAACAAGAGACATCCCGGCCGAGTCTCCCACCCGAGCGGCGCTATAGAAGGCAGCCAGAACGGACTGGAACTCTCGGGGAAGCCGCCGCACGGCCGCCAGGGCCGCGTCAGCCCTGCCCCGTGAGTACTCGTACAGCGATGTAGCCCACCGCTCGAGAGCCACCTGCAGAGCCTGACCCTTTGGAGCGCTCGGAATCTCAAGACACCGAACGATGTGCTGGTAAACTGCCAAAAGGTCGTGAAGAGGACACTCCCTGTGTGTTAGCGAAATGAGGCTAACAGCCGAGTCCTTGGATAGCGCGATTTCCCTAAGCACGTGCAGCAGATGAGACTTGCCAGCCCCGTACGGACCGTTGATGACCAGTAACTGAGAGCTCCCGGAAGCGACCTCCTGGATGTCAGCTATGAGCGTGAGGAATTCCTTGTCTCTGTCAACAGACATCTCAACTGCGCCACGCTGCGGAGGCACGCCTGTCCTGAGGGCCGCGAGAATAGCTCGTGCGTCCTCTCCCGTGGGTTGGCCAGATGGAAAGACCGCCAGCCGCGAGCGAACTTGTTCCAGGGCCTGTTGCCACTCAGGTCGGGCGGCCATCTGTGTCGAAGCTTATCCCATCGAGAATGCTATGGAAGGCAGAAAGGTCACCGGGACCTCTCATGGAATCGAGAATAGTCACCCACCCCCGGATGAAGGCCCTGACCGAATTCGGGTCCCCGGAACTCAAGAACTTGCCGACGTACTTGGCGACTGCGGCATCACTTAGGTGAGTCCCCTCACCCCAAGCATGCGCTTTCGCGTACGCGGCAAACACTCTGACCGCGAGTTCGACCAAATGCTCCTCAGCAAGTGCCCCTATGTGGACAAGGGTGCCGCGAGTGTTGGCTGCGACTGCCGGCTGTCGGAACACGGGTCGAATCCGATCCCATAGCGCGGGATATGACATGGCGCCCCTATCAGGATCCTCAATGAAGCGAGGCGTGGTCGCGAACACCACTAAGAGGCCCTCGTTGCTGTCCGTGTTGTCCAACAGCTTGCGGAGGTTCTGGTTGGCATCGTTTCGCCTCTGCGACCGCTCGAGGGTGGTCACTGCCTCAGCCTCATCCAGGAGCAGCACCACCCCTCCGAATCCAGACGCACGAGCCAGCGTCAGGAAGGACCGGAAAACCTCCGATACGTTCGCGATCGTAATCGGGCTCCTCACACCGACCTTGCTGGCCAGTCCGGGCGGTAAACGAGACCCGTAAAGCCAGCTCAGAGCCGCGCTCCGGTACTCCAAGTGAAGCTCGCTGCTGCCCTCGGAATAGGCGACATAGGTCTTGATGGCGTTTCTCAGATCGGGAAACGACGTTACCTTTGCTAGTGCGGCGTCAAGATCCCTCACGTTGTATAGCCGGTTAGCCCGCGTCCAGCGGTCCAACACTTCCTCGGCGCCGGCGATCGAGGTCGCGCTCCGGAGACTCTGCATGAGGATGGAGTAGATGATTTCGAACCTGTCAAACGGTGCCTCTCGAGAGTGAAGCTCTACGTAGGATACGAGGAGCCCGTTCTCCAAGGCTTCTTCGCGGAGAAGGGTGAGCAGGTGTGTCTTGCCCCCGCCGTAGGAGGCAGCCAGCAGGCGGACCTTCGATCCGCCGCCCGAAACGAAGTCGAGGTCCTCTTTCACTGAATCAAGCAGATCTTGGCGCCCGACAGTGAATGTCCTCAAGTGTTCGACAGGTACGGTCCCGACGCGAAGCGAGGTTATCACGCGCTGGGCATCAAGCTGGGACAAGGAGCTAAGGTGGTCGTGCGCCATCTTTCTCACCATGCAAGACCCCGGCAGGCGGAGCCTCAGTACATTGCAGGTCTCCAGCTCACGCGATGTTCAGCGTCGGCACCTAGTCACGGCCGGTGCGCCGCTTGCCTCTCGCGGAGCGACATCGCTTCCTCGAAACTTTTGGCTTCAAGGAATTTCTTCTTGAGGCCAGGTGTCGGCGGCCATGCTCCCGCGTACCCTAGGACTCTCCTCGCGTCGGCGACCATCTCGAGTTCGTCAGCCGTCCACTTCGGGGCGATGGATGTGTTCTTCTTCAGACTATCCAGTGGCTCGAAACGCATCGGGTAGGCCGTCACGTCCCAGTCCATCAGGTCCTGAATGCGCTTCAGGAAGTCGTCTGGCGAGTCCCGGAAATTGAAGAGGACGTATATCACCACCTTCTTCTTCCGGACTCCGGCTTCGGACAAATGCTGGATCGCCTTCCGAACCGCCCTGCGCTCCCCGATGGAGTCATACGCCATCCTTACGAGCCTCTGGGGTATCCTAGCGAGTTTCTCTGCCAGCAGCGGCGTAACGAGTCTGGCATCTAGCCCCTGGTTGAAGTCCACGGTCTTCCGCAGTTCTGCCAGTTCATCCAAAATATGGCTGGCGAAAGGCGAGGCCAGGAAGTTGTTGTCCCAAATGCTGACCTGGCGGTGCCAGGACGCTATGAGTGAACGGACGCTGCTGCGTGGTTCGAATTCCGGCTCTATCTTGGGCACGCTGCAGAAGCTGCAATGCCGTATGCAGCCACGCGACGTGAACACGATTGAGGCGTCCCAGTCAGGAACCAGAGTGTAGTCGGGAAGAAGCTCCTCAGCCTCAGGAACCAGCCCAATCGAAATCTCTGCTTTGGTGCTGGCGGCGTGCTCTGGCATTAGCGAGGCGTAGATGCCTCCGAGCTGAATCAGGGCTGAGGGGAATTCCATGCGATAGTGCGCCACAGCATCATGAACCGGCTTCCAAGAGTACGTAAAGAGGCTGGTTACGCACACCAGATCGGGTCTTCCTTGGGGCTTGCCAACGCCCCTCATGAACTCGACAGTGTGACCTTGCGCTTTGTGCCAAGTGGAGAGTTTCAGCAGGCCCAAGGGAGGAAACCGAGTGTAGTAGTCGGGTTCCACCAGCAAGACGTGCACAGTGTGTCCCCTGATTCTGTACTGCCGTAGGTCATCGCCCAGAACCTCTGTTCGCGCAGAGCATATTCCTCATGCACAAGGAAGTCAACCACGGCCACCTGTGGTGACACAACGACGGGCAGCACGAGTAGCAGGTGAGCCGGCTACGCCCCCGCAGGCCCCCGCAGGTTCGGACTAGCTCAAGAAGGCCAGGGCACCTAGGCGACATACATATACGGTGGCGGGCGCTCCTTGAGAAGTGGCGAGCTGGAGAGTGCGGCTTTGGCGTATGCAGTAGCTCATCTGGCTTGCTTCGTGGAGGACGACCCCAGCGGGCTCGCTCAAGTCGCCTACGATTACGAACGTCGTCTCAAGTCAGCGTTAGACGGAACCCCCTCCCAGTGTGCACCTGACCCCGGCTCATAGATCTCTGGTCATAGAATCTTTGCTGCCGGCCCTCGGTGGTCGCAGCCAGGTTCGCGGCGAGGTAGCGCACACCATCCACACTTAGTGTGGTAACTGTGTGGCTCGATCTCCCGTGAGCCGGAGAGAGCTTCCGCCCTCGCTCCCCGCTCACCGACGCAAGGCAGCCCATGCCGGGGAGACAAGGCCTCATCCACTTGCGGTGGACGCGTCAGCATCCGCGTGTGTTATAAGGAAGAGGGGAATCGCTACACAAAAGAGCAGTGCTGCACCACGCGATGACGTTCCGCGTACTGGAGAGTTCCCTGCGGAGGATGGTGCGGCGAGCGAGGGCTATCGTAGGCCTTGCCGTCAGACTGGCCGCCGCCGTTTGGGTGACGGCGTTGATGGTGTCAGTGCTTACGATCACGGCGGTGGAGCTTAGCGCCCCCGGGGTACCTCGAATACCTGCGAACGAAGCGACGGCAGCATCTGAGATTCGAGGTGTCCAGAGAGCGCCCTCGTCATCGTCCACTGCAATACCGCCCTCGACGCCCGCGCCTCGGTCTCCTTCCGTTCTGGCACCCAGACCCATACCCGCCGTGACGTCACAGGTGTGCAGCACCAGGTGGCCGGGCAAGGTGGACGTTACTTTCAGCTGGCCCCGGCTCGGATCGCACGACTTCGAGGTCTGGGTTGAACTGAGTCTCCTCGACAATGACTTCCAGCCAGGAACCTTTGCTAGCGCGGGCCCCTTTGAACCTGGCGTGACCTCGTACACATGGCAGGGTATCCGCCCGGGCGATGCCCACTACTATCGCCTCGGTGTGCTCGATGCGGAAGGCCGGCACCCCGGGCCAACAGGAAACTTCGTCTCAGGGCTCTGTCTGTCGCCTGCAGCTTCGCTGCAGGCAGTCACCCAGACCTGTAGTGCCACACCGGGCGAGATGAAGACATCCTTCGCCTGGTCCCCGGGCCTTCATCCGAGCGGGCCCCAGTGGCTCGACCTCAGCCTTTTCAACAATCGCTTTGCAGAGGGTACTTTCGTGAGGGTCGGGCCGCTCCCAGCGGCAACGTCCACCCTCGAATGGGCGGGCCTGCGACAGGGTAGTCAGCATTACTGGAGGGTCAATACCCTGGCGGCCGATGGCTGGCATCCCAGCGCCACCGGGACGTTCAAGACGACAACCTGCGCGACATCGGAGCCATCAGTCACCCCACAAACTCGAGCAGACGACTTGCTTGCCCTTCAAGAACGGCTTCGGAACGAAATCGGCGCCTCCGGCATCAACGCAGCGGTGGCCGTTACGGACCTTCAGAGCGGCGAGACCATCGACGTTTACGGGAGCGACGTCCGGCTACCTGGGTGCACCATCAACTTCTTCGTTCTACTTTCGGTGGTGATGGACCTGCAAGCGCGCCGCTACAGCGAGGCCGAGGTCGGGAAATTGATCGCCAGCACCGTCTGGAGTAGCAATCCGGTGACGGCCCGACAGCTCCTTCTGAAGACAGGGCTGGGGGACCTGTCAGCAGGAGTCTTGAAGGTCAACCATCTCCTGAGATCGCTCGGAGCGGCCTCCTCGCTCTACGACCATCCTCCCGGGTACCAGAACCACTCGCCCGAGCCGGGGCGAAGCAATGCCCTCACGGCCAACGACATGAATCGGGCCCTCACACACTTCTACCTCGGCGGTGTCGTGAACACCGAGTGGCGGGACTATCTGCTGGAGAAGCTCACGGGAGTCAAGCCTGGGCTTCAGTACCTCATTCCGGCGGGAGCAAGCGGGGCCACGGTGGCCCACAAGAACGGCTTCTCCTGGAGTTCAGGTGGCTGGGTTGACAATGACGCCGGTATCGTCTGGTTCGACAAGGACGGCGTCCGCTACGCCTATGCCCTTTCGTTCTTCGCAGAGGATATCCCGACCAAGTACGCGGACATCCCACTGGGCCAGACCATCTCGAGGCTCACCTGGGAGTACTTCCGGGAGCACTACCCCTAGCACCTAATGATGGGAAGTCGAACCTGTGCGGTGCCGAAACGCCATCTGTATCTGGACGGTCGACGCGCTGAGCCGTCTCGACCAGCCCTGAGGCACGATGTCCTCATAGTGTGCGTCTCTGCCACGGGCGCTCCCCTTGCTTGATCAGCCCTCCTCCTGCCACCGCACCTCGTACAAGCGTATCGGATCCTCGAACTCTAGTTAGTCGACCTCAGACAAACTGACGGCGCAGCGATTCTATTTGGGGCAAGTGGGTGGACTCGTGGGCAGCGAAGTAGCTCGCCTGTTGCCGGAGGGTGACGGGGCCGAACTCCTCGTGTTGGCCGATTCGCCACCAATCCTTCAAGGGAATGCTCTCCAGCCTGTCGATTGTTTCGCAGCGCGAGACACTGTAGGTGTCGAAGATCTCCTGCGTTGTGGGAGGTCGCGCCTCCTCTCGCGTGGCCCATTCGAAGACCGCCTGGGATGTCAGGCGCGGGTTTTCTTCCTGCAGCATCAGGTCGAGCCGGGCACTCAGGACTCCCTGAGCATCCCGCAGATGGGACACGACCTCACGAATGGACCAGCCGCCTCCCTTCGGCTGCCTCGTCAGAGCATTTTCCGATAGCCCATCCAGCAGAGCAGCCACTTCCGCTGGCGTCTGACGCAGCGTCTCCAGCGCAGCGAAGGGCTCCAGGTCGTCTAACCAATAGACGGGTAGGAACTGCTGGAATGTGGCCGGCCATGCGCCACAGGTTGGGCACTTGGCAGCGGGTTCGCCGAGCGCAGTGTGACCACACGTGCGGCAGACGTACGCATGCGGGGTCTCATTGATGAGGGGGAGTCGGCCTTGAGCCATTGCAGCTCCGCCGCGCTTAAGCGCGGAAACCAGGTCTGCACCTACCTCCAGCGTGGAGAGGACAGCGACGGCCCGCTCGATTTCGCCACTCAGCTTGGCCGTGTCGGATGGCAGCTTGAGCTGGTACGCGGCGCGACGTGCCATGGCGTCGGCTGCCCCTCGCAGTAGCTTGGCGATGTTGTATTGGCCTTCCCCTTCCAGCCTAGAGGCCAGGGCCAGCAAGTGAACGAGGCTGTCGCCCCACTCCGCTCGACGGACTGTCATGGCTTCACCCCCAGTTGTTTTGGGCGGCGCCCACAAGATGCCAGTAGGCTCCGCTATCCTTCCGCCCACCTCACCTCGTACAGCCGCACCGGGTCCTCGAACCCGCGCAGCACCACGTCGCCACGGTCTGAGAAGAGGAACTCCCTGCCAACGGCCGGCTGGAGAGGGGTGGTGGCGTGAAACCTCGCCTCTCGCTAGCCAATAATGCTCTGCCAGCAGCGGCGCTCCGCCTCATTCGGCAGTTCCTCCACACTGCATTCGCGGTCCAGAATCATCGTACTCCGGTGCTCAAGGTCGAATCGGGGCCAATCCCGGGCATCGGTGCTCGGGTCACCGCTGCAAGCGAAGGCGAGCCAGGCGTCGACAACCTTCTTCGCTAGCGCATCGGCCTCGGCTCCCTCTCCGGCAAATGCGGGCACGAGCCTTTGGGTGCCGAACACGAAGGGGAGGTCAAGCGCGTGGCAGGCACCAAGAGCGCCATTGGCCACCGGCGAGCGCCAGTCGAAGCGATACGCGAATACCTGGCGCTGGTGCACCGCCTGGGCCTCGGCAAGCCGGTCGGCCGGGACCCGGAAGAACTGATCGGTTTGCGCCGCCGAGAAGAGATCGAACGCCCCGGTCGTTTCGTTGCGGGCCGCACGGGCTTCACGGTACACCTCGAGGATAGCGCGGCCACGTTCGGGGTCACCGTCCGATGAGACGAGCCACCCAACACGGCGAGCCGCCTCGTTCTCCGACATCTTCGCCAGGGCCGGCCACATAGCCGTGAACAGCTTCCACTCCTCGGCGTTCGTGCCGATCAGCACCGACACGTCCTTCGACAAGCCGCCCCGGATGGTGTCGATAGGCATCTCGCAGAGGAAGTGACCGTCGACTACCGGCTGGAAGCGCATCTTGACCGGTGGCCCATCACGCATCGCCTCGCGGGCTGAAGCCTCCATCCGCGTTTGGGCCTGGAGGATATCCGTGGCGGGAACAGAGCGAAGGCGATTGGCGGTCAAGTCCTTCGCGCCCAACGCCTCGGCGAAGGCCGTTGCGTTAGCCCGTGCCTCATCAACGGTTAGCACGTTATGGGCCGCACCGCTCTGCAAGATCGCCCGGGCGAAGAGGCCGGCTGCCTTGGGCGAAGCCATCAGCGCCCCGACACTCATGGCGCCAGCGGACTCGCCGAAAATCGTCACGTTGTTCGGGTCACCGCCGAACGCCGCTATCTCGTCGCGCACCCATTCGAGGGCCGCCACCTGGTCGAGCATGCCGAAGTTGGTGCAAGGCTCGCCCTCTGCGTCGGCGAAGTCAGGCGCGTAGAGGAAGCCGAGTGCACCCAGTCGGTAGTTGATGGTCACCACCACGACGTCGCCCCGTGAGGCAAGAATGGTGCCGTCATAGAGCAGCTCCGAGCCGGTGCCAATTGTGAACCCGCCGCCATGAATCCACACCATCACAGGCCGCCCTCCACCGTTGGCGCCCGGTGTCCACACGTTGAGGTAGAGGCAATCCTCGTCTATCGGCGGCTGCTCTGGTGCGCGGCCTATCAAGGCTTCGAGGGCTTCGTTAGGGACCTGCATCGACCTCGCGCCGAAGCTCGTCGCGTCACGCACGCCGCTCCAGGGCTCGAGGGGCCGCGTCGGGCGGAAGCGAAGGTCGCCGACCGGTGGCCGTGCAAATGGGATGCCGCGGAAGATGCGGACGTCCCCTCTTGTGGCGCCCCGCACCTTGCCTTTGCTGGTCTCGATGATCGTGTTCATGGTCTTTCTCCTTCGTCGCCCCCATTGGGCAGAATGGTCCAGTCTTGCCGCCATCTCACCTCGTACAGCCGCACTGGCCTGTCAAACCCCTTCAGGGAAGCTTCCCCCTGGTCTGCGAACACGAAGCCCTTGCCTGCGGCGAGCCCTGCCACCACGTCCGAGACCAGGATCTCGCCCGGCTCGGCGCGGTCACATATGCGCCTCGCTAGATCCACCGAGGTACCGAAGAGGTCCTTCTCCTCAGCGATGGGCTCACCAGCGTTCAACCCGATGTACACCCCCAATGGAGCATCGGGGTGTTCCTCGACGTGAGTGGCCACGCCCCTCTGGATAGCCACCGCGCACTCCAGTGCGCCGGAGGCCGTGGGGAATGAGGCCATGATGCCGTCGCCGGTGTGCTTGATTTCGGAGCCGCCGTGGCTCTTGAGGGCGTTGCGGACAACGGTGTTGTGGGTGTGGACCAGTTCCTGGGCCTTGGCGTCGCCCAGGCGCTGCCTGAGGTCGGTGGAGCCTTCGACGTCCGTGAAGAGCACGGTGACGGTGCCTTCAGGAAGCTCCTGGGTCATGGCTACAAACCCCTGGCCTTCAGCTCCCTTTCGCCGAGTGCTCGGCTAGTTCCTCGAGCCCAAGGCCGCATCAGCAGTGCGCAGGCGCTCACAGAGGGTGACCAGGATCTTCCTCTGCAGTCCAGGGACTGTGTCGAGCAGGTGTCTAAAGGAACCTGTGTCGATGACCAGCAGGTCAATCGGCGTCTCGGCGGTGACCCTTGCGCTCTGCGGCTTCTTGTCTATGAGCGACATCTCCCCAAAGAAATCGCCTGGGCCCAAGCGAGCGATGACCTTTCCGTCCCTCTCAACCCGAGCGCTGCCGTCTACTATGAGGAAGAACTCTCGCCCAAGCCCTCCTTGTCGCGCCAGCACCTTGCCCTGATCTGCGTCGACCCTCTCTGTCTCCCTGACGATGAGGGTCAGGTCGCGGCGACTGAGGCCGCTGAACAGGGGCACCTTCTTCAGCAGATCAATCCTGTCAGGAAGACGCCTCAGCAACATTGGTCACCACCTCCTGTTGTCTGCGCTGGGTGGGTGGCTCCAGATCTACCACGCCACCTCGTACACCCGCTGCCTGCCCTTGATGCCCTTGAGCTGCTTGCGACCGGCATCGCGAAACTCCACCCCAGCCAGCGAGCCGACAAGCTTCGGCACCAACTCCGACACCAGGACCTGCCCACCCTTGGCCCTGTCGGCCACGCGGGCAGCCAGGGTGACGGCGGTGCCGAAGTAGTCCCCAGCCTCCTTTATGGACTCCCCGGCGTTGAGGCCCACCCGCACCTTGATGGGCTCCTCCGCCGTCTCGTTGTGCTGAGCGAAGGCCTTCTGGATGTCCACGGCGCAGGAGAGGGCCCTGGAGGCAGAGGAGAACGCCACCATGAAGCCGTCGCCGGTGTGCTTGACCTCGTGGCCGCCGTGGCGGGCCACCTGCTCCCTGACGATGCGGTTGTGCTCACGCAGAAGCCCATGATAGGCCTCGTCGCCCAGGCGCTGGGCCATGGCGGTGGAGCCCTCGATGTCGGTGAACAGTATGGTGACGGTGCCCCGCTCATCGGAGTGGCTGGCCAGGCTGGGGGCATCGGCCAGAGCCGATGGCAGGATCTCCTCGATGGTGGAGCGCAGGGTTCTCCTTGCCCTGCCTGGGCTGGGGGTGAGGCCGGGCGCTACCTTCTCCTGGGCCTGCATCTTGACGGCGAGGACCTTCTCGGCCCTCTGAGGTAGGCCCATGTCCTGATAGAGCTGGAGGGCCTCGTTGAGCATGGCTGTGGCGGCCTCTGCGTCGCCGGGGGCGTCTCTGGCCAGGCGCATCTTGGCGCACCAGAAGAGGGCAGCTGCCAGCTCCAGGCGATAGCCCAGGTGCCGCGCCAGGCTGAGGGTTTTCTCGAAGTAGGTGGTGGCGTCATCCCAGCGCCTGCTGAGGGCGTCCAGCATGGCGATGACGCGAGAAACCAGACAAGGCTGAAGGAACTCTACGCCCCGTTCGTTCAGCTCGCGCAGACGCTGGTAGCAGGCGTCCAGGCCCTCTGTCTGACCGAGCTCGGCAAGGGCCTCCCCGCAGGCGAGCAGGTTGTACGCCCCTCCCAGGCTCAGCAGCTCCTCGAATGGCCACTGGGGGCGGTCAGCAAGGAGCTTCCGCGCTGAGGTCGTGTCCTCTCTCTCAAGGCAGAGGCGGACCTGTCCGGGCCAGGATCCCGCCAGCGACGCATTCCTCTCCGCTGCTTCGTAGGCGTCCTCCAGCGCCGCCAGCCGGGCCTCGGCCTCGTCCCAGCGTCGCGTCAGCGTCATGAGCACCGCAGAGTGCTCCAAGACAAGCGGCACAACCGCCAAGACCCGCAACTCAGAGGCCAGGGCCAGCACCGCCTGGCCGATGTGCTCCGCTTCCACCAGCTCTCCGCCCAGAAGACGCTGCCATGCAACCATGAGGGCAGCCCAGCACGCGCCGTGAAACACAAGGCCCTGCTGGGAGATGCGGCGCAGTTCCCCGTACTCAGGGCCATCAGCCGACACCTGTCCTTGCATGGTCAGCGAATCCACGCTCACGAGTCTCGAAACGCAAGCCCCACCCACTACGCCCGCCGCTTCGAACGCGGCCGCGGCGCGGTCGCCTGCCTCCTGAGCCTTCTGGGGGGAGCATGCAACCGAGTAGACCCAGGCGATGGAACCGAACAGCAGGCCTAGTCTAAAGGGGTCAGTCACGTGCTCTGCCAGGCACTCCGCCTCTGCCGCCTCCTCGAACGCCGTGTCGAAGCGGTGGAGGAAGAGCGAGGCCATGGCGTGATGGGCAAGCATGACGGCCCGTTCCGCCCGGTCTGCCGGGCCAAGCAGATCCAGTCCCTTCTCCGCGAAGCGCCGGGCGCGGTCGAATTGCCCCTGCCAGCCAGCGAATTCAGAGAGCAGGCTGTAGGCCATGGCCGCTCCGGCTACATTGCCCGCCGCCTCGAACTCCCGGGCCGCCTCTTCGTAGCTTTGGATCTGCCCCTCCCAGTCGCGTGAGTTCCCCCGAGCCATTGCCAGAGCAAACAGGAGGCCCGCCTTCTCGCTATGGGACATGCCCACGGCATCCGCCAGCTCGAGGGCGGAGCGATAGAGGGATATGGCCTCTTCGGGCGCGTAGGCCGCCAGCGCTTGCTGGGCAGCCTTCAGCGTCCAGCGGTAGGCCGTCTCAGCGGGCGCACCCTCACCCGCCTCCCGATAGTGATAGGCCAGCTCGGCCGCATGCTCCTCCAGACGGTCGGGGTAGGCCTCCTCCAGGGCGCGAGCGGCCCGCAGGTGCAGGCGTTGGCGGCGGGGTCCACTCAGGTCCTCGTAGAGACACTCCCGTATGAGGGCATGGGTGAATCGGTAGCGGAGACGTCCGTCCTCCTTCTGTTCTCTAACCAGTTGACGGGCAAGTGCCTCCTCGAGCGCTGGGAGCATGGCCTCTTGATCTAGGTCGACCACCCGGCAAATGATCGAGAAGCTGAAGTGGCGGCCGAGCAAGGCGCCCACCTGGAGCAGGCGGCGGCACTCCTCCGACAGCCCCGACAGCCTGCGCTCCATCACCTCCCGCACGCTCTCCGGCAACCCGATGTCGGAGATGGTGGTGGCCTTGCTGGTCCAGCGCCCCTCCTCCTGATAGAGGACCTCCGTCTCTATGAGGTGCTTGAGGGTCTCCTGGACGAAGAAGGGGTTGCCCTCTGTCTCCTGGTGGAGGGCCAGGACCAGAGGCTGGGGGACTCCATGCTCTGCTAGGACGGTGATGAGCTCCCTCACCTCGGACTCCCGCAGGCCCTTGAGGGGAAGCTCCCAGAAGCCGCTCTCCCTTCTGACCTGCGGCAGGACTTCCCTGAGCGGGTGACTCGGCTCCAGCTCAGCCTCCCGGCAGGAGATGGCCACTAGCAGCCTGCCCCCGGCCAGCCGTCTCACCAGGTGCTGGAGGAGGGAGCAGGAGCCCTTGTCCGCCCACTGGAGGTCCTCCAGCACCAGCACCAGGGGAGCGGATGTAGAGGTGTTCTTGAGGAACTCCGTGACCTCCTGGAAGAGGCGATATGTCTCGGCCTCCGGGGGCACGGGAGAGGGCTCGGGGAGGTCGGGCATCTTCGCCCTAAGCTCCGGTGCCAGGGGGGCGAGCACCGAGCTTCCCTCAGTCACCGCCTGGCGCAGGGTCTCCACAGAGGTACGGGAGACGTAGTCCCGCAAGGCCTCGGCGAAGGGTCCGTAGGGGAGCACGGCTTCCCCCTCGTAGGCGGCGCCCCAGAGGACCTGGGCGCCCCGCAACCTAGCGTAGGTGGCGAACTCCTGGAGGAGGCGGGTCTTGCCGATGCCGGCGTCTCCCACCACCATGACCACCGACCCCAGGCCGGAGAAGGCATCGGCCAGCCTCTCCTTTAGCTGCTCTAGCTCCCTCTCCCTGCCCACGAAGGTGCCCCAGGCCACCCGGCCGATGGGAGTAGCGGCGGCAGGCTCGGCGGGGGCCACTACCTCGCCCCGCTCCACCTGCTGGGAGAGGCTTTGCAGCGCCGCCAGGACCTCATCAGCAGAGGAGGGCCTGTCCTCGGGGTTCTTGGCCAGGAGCTTGAGGATGAGGTCGTTGAGGGCAGGAGGAAGGGAGGGGTTGTGGAAGGATGGTGCCACAGGCGGCGTATTCAGGTGCTGGGAGACGACAGCCACAGGGTCGTGGCCGGAGAAGGGGGGCCTGCCGGTGGCCATCTCGTAGAGGGTAGCCCCCAGGCCGTAGAGGTCGCTCCTGGTATCTACCTTGCCGCCCAGGGCCTGCTCCGGAGGCATGTAGGCCACTGTGCCCACCATCATCCCGGCCTGGGTGAGGCGGGAGAGGTCGAGGGCCACCGCCAGGCCGAAGTCGCCCAGCCTGGCATGGCCGTCTGCGGTGAGCCAGATGTTGCCCGGCTTGACATCGCGGTGGATGATGCCCCGCTCGTGGGCGTGCCTCAGGGCCCCGCAGACCTCGGAGGCTATCTGGAGGGTCTGGTCGATGGGGAGCCGGTGGTCAGGGGCCTGCTCGACGAGGTCCTCGACCGAGCCGCCCTCCATGAACTGGCAGACGATGCAGGGCTGGCCTGCCTCCTCCCCGATGTCGAAGACGGTGACGATGTTGGGGTGGTCGCCGAGCCGGCCCATGGCCTGGGCCTCACGGCGGACACGGGCCAGCCCCGCGGCGTCCAGCCCCTCGGTCTTGATGAGGGAGAAGGCTACGTCGCGGTCGAGGCGGGTATCGTGGGCGAGGTAGACGCGCTTCTTGCCGCCCTCGCCCAGGAAGCGCCGCACCTGGTAGCGGCCGGAGGCGAAGGAGGTGGGGAGGGCGGGAGTAGGGGTAGGCGTCGGCGGTGCCGTCTCTGTCAGGGAAGCGCCGCAGCCACGGCAGAACGCCAGGCCCGATGGATTCTCTCTCCCGCAGCTCGGGCAAGACACCTCAGACATGAGGCTACTCCCGCAGTAGCCGCAGAAAGTTGAGTCTTCAGGGTTCTCCTGACCGCAGGAAGGGCACCTCATCGCACCCCGCCCTTCTTTCGCGTTGCCTCGCAGGCTTTCACGGACGAGGCGATTCTGGATCAGGCTGGGAAGGATGTCAACGCGGGGGCTAGCTGAGGCTCGCTGCGCTGGCCTGTCTCCCAGACAGCTTCGGGAGGCAGGCTGTGATGCATGTCGGCGCGGCGATGGTTACTCAACGGCGAAGTACAGCCGCTCCTTGGAAAGAAAAGGGCCCACCACCAGAACTAGCGATGTCTCATCGCTTGGTATATGGAAACACCCCTCGCTCTCCGCAACACGGCCACGGGGAATCATGAGAAGGTCAGAGGAGGTGCTACACACCGGGTCAAATATCGTGAACTCGGCGTTGCTGGAATCAACCAGCCTGACGCGAACCCAGTCGAATATCTCCCCGGTGTTATCTACATTCTTGACTCGCACTCGGACCATGACCACCCTGTAGCCCGGGCTCGGAGGCTTGTTGATTGGCCTCATGGCCACAAGCGGCCAAGCGTATGGAATGTAGTCCACGACAGTGATCTCCCAACCTCCTGGTGCAAGGGCAGGTTGCCCGCGGGGAACCGGGTTGGCGCGCGACTCCCCCAGGAAAGGTGTTGCCGTCGGCGGTGCTGGCGTCGTGGTAGGCGTCGGTGTTGTCGTCGGGGGCACTGACGTCCTGGTGGGCGTCGGTGTTGTCGTCGGGGGCACTGACGTCCTGGTGGGCGTCGGCGTTTCGGTGAAGGTGCGAGTGGGCGTTGGCGCTCCCAACATTTCTTTCCAGCGGCCCTTGGTCGTTCCCAGTTCCTCAATAGCGGCCTTTAGTTCCTGATTGGCTGCGGCCAGGAGTTCCTCATCCATCCTGTGCATGGCCTCAACCACGCCAGAGCCTGCGTCCACAACTCGACCACAGGCCTCCCTGCACAGCGAATGAAATACCGCCAATCGAGGAGGTGATGACCAGATTCCCAGACACTGCCGGTGTCCGGCGCAGACACCGATATGCCACTCCAGAATCTCGAAGACAGCGTCTATCCACTCCGCATTGTAGAAATGGGGTGCCCTCAGAAGCTTGTCAAGCGATTTCATGGACTCCGACATATCCCTGTCGACGGCATCTATCTCCTCCAAGTAGGACCGCTCGGCCGCGCTCAAGTCGCTGCCGCGCCCTTCACCCTCAGCGCACGCCAGAGCCGACATCGCCATCAGGCCGGTGAGAATGAACACCAGGCATCTCATGGCAGTCCCCAATCCTCGCTTCACCGCCGGCCCCTATCCCAAGCTTCTTCTAGGTCCATGAGAACCACAGCGGCACCCAGTGAAGCGAACACCGTCAGCAAAGCGGGTGCGGCCGCTTCGGCCGTACCGCCCCCAGCGAGAATACCGCCTGATGGTGCGCGTCTTTGTGAAAGACGTTAGCGAGGGCAGCGGCATCATATGTCCGCTAGCAAGAGATGCCTGCCGCCATCTACTCGGGCGCACCTAGTGCTATCCAGCGCGGGGAGTGCTGATGAATCAGCGTGGTACTAAGGACCACTCACCATCAGCTTCAACCTCCCACAGGCACGGGCTGTCTTCGAATTGCACAATCCTGCTGGCATTCACCGGTCCAATCTCGTTCTGGACCAGGTCACTTCCGCCAGCACAGTGGAACCACACAACGAAGTTGCTCTCCCCTGTATGACTGATAACCCACGCAGAACCTGGCGTCCTCGCGGTTGTCTTGGCCGCAGGAAGGGCACCGCATCCCACCCCGCCCTTCTGTCGCGTCGCCTCGGAAGCATTCGCGGACGCAGCGATTGTGTACCAGGTTCGAGGCGATGTCAAATGAGGCGTGTTGGAGGGGTGGCAACCATCGATGGGCGAGCGAGGCTAGGTAAACGAGCAGCCTTGCCTGTCAGGCGAGCTATGAACACGATTCACGCATAGTGTGCGCGCTCCTGGGGATTGGGACGACGCGCTGAGGACACCCCGCCTCGGAGTCAGATGCTCATCCATACCTGTAAACTCGGCACTCTGAGTCATCTGGCCCAGCAGCGTACCGCGTCAGAACGCGCCCCCCTCGCGCCGCGCCCAGCCTCATCGCACGCTCTGCCTTTGGGGCTGCCACCGGATCGCCTATTCGGGCTGCTCCGCCTCTGAGGGATCGGAGACTCGCCAGACGGATACTGGGTGCTCCGCACCACGAGTGCTGGTCAGTGGCAGCTTGACCGCTAAGGACGCGGATGGGATATTGGCATCCCATAGGCTAAACCCGGCGTGCGACACGCCGAGAGCATGCTGCGCAGCCCGCTCACCTTGCCCCAGGGATCGCACCCGCAGCGCCCCCCCCCGCGACCGTCGCTAGCGCCGCAATGATCGCGCCGAGAACCGCAGGAACCGCACAGCCGCGCCCAGCCCTACGACCGGCGACCGCCCCGGTGACCGCATTGTCAGAGGAAGCATAAGGGCAGCTCGGACGGGCACGCGCAGAATGCCGCGGGCCACAGCCTCACCGACTGCATCGCCCTGCCCCGCCGAGCGGTACAGCTCCGCGTGCAGCGTCGTCATCTCCCTCCAGCGGCGTCTACCCTCCAGCCGCTTCTCCCCGAGAAGCACGAAGTGGCCTCCCGGCGCCTCGAACGGCAGGCGGTAGAGGATGCGCCTACCCTCCGGCCGCTCGACGAACAGCTTCATCGAACCGCCCCGCAGCGGGAGGCCCACCCCAAGCGGAGCGTAGTCCACAGTCCCTTCCAGGGCCACCGGGTGTTCCGGCTCCGCCTCGAACGCTGCAAGATCGTTGATCCTCGCCAGCGCCCGGTAGCGGAACATCTGTCCCCGCCGTCGACCGTCGGCGCAGGCAGACTCATCGTCGGGGCCCTGGCCGACGAAACCCTGAAGCATCTCGCGGAACGAAAGAGAAGGCCCCGCTGTCATCGCCGACCCCCGAGGTGCCGGGCGATCTCGCCCGCGATGCGGGTCGCCATCGCCATGATCGTGATCTGCGGGTTGACGCCAACGCAGGACGGCAGGATCGAGGCGTCTGCCACGAAGAGGCCGGGCAGCGTGTAGGTCTCGCCCGAGGGACGAAGCGCGCAGGCCTCCGGACCCCGCCCCATCCTGGCCGTGCCCATCGGGTGGAACCCAACGGAAGTGAAGGAGCTGGCTCCCCAGCGTCGCCGGGGGATCTCGTCCAGATCCGCCGGGTCGCTCACCTCCCGGAAGCCCGGCAGGCCCGTGTAGACAGTGCGCGCCCCGGCCGCGAAGAACACTCTTCCCGCCACGGCGGCGCCGAAGGCCAGCTTCGCCGCATCCTCTTGGTTCAGCCGGTAGGTAATGAGTGGCCGGCCTCCAGGCAGGCGCATCACCCGCCCCTCGGATGAGTCAGCCGCGAACAGCCCCGTCGAGGCAAGCCGGTGATAGTTGGCGATCATGTCCTTGGCCCGCATACCCACCCCGGGCAGGAGCGACGTCGTCAGGCCGGGCAGCAGCGACGTCACCTCGAACAGCAGGCCGTGGCTCTCCTGAAACTGATCTACCACAAACGACTGGAGCGTTCCCTTCCAGGCGTACACGTCCTCATCGAACAGAGCGGAGACAGAGATGGCCGGGTGTATCCGCAGGTGCCGCCCGACCGGCCCCCGACGTTCCGCGAGCCCGCTGGCCATGAGCAGCAATGGCGTGTGAATCGCCCCCGCAGCCAGCACGACGATCTCCGCCCGAACCCGCAGGCGCCCGCCCTCCACGCCGTTCCTGCCGCCCAGGATCTCCGCCTCCACGCCCGAGGCCCTACCGTCGCTCTGAAGGATGCGCCGGACCCGGCAGCGCGAGTAGATAACCGCCCCCGCCGCCTCCGCCCTTGGAAGGTATGACAGGTGCATGGCCTGCTTCGCATCGCTCGGACATCCGAACGTGCAGACGCCGCACCCCCGGCAGTTCTTGATGGCCCGGCGGATCGGCTCGCCATGATACCCGAGTGCCTCCGCCCCCCGGCGAAAGACGCGGGCGTTGTTGCCCAGCAGGTGCTCCGGCACCGGCGTCACGCCGAGCGCTCGCTCGATCCGGTCGAAGATCGGTGCCATCGACTGCGGATCAATCCCTTCGATTCCCCACCGTGACTCGCACTCGCGAAGCACTCGGTCCGGCGTGCGGAGGCAGGTGCCGGAGTTGATGACAGTGGTCCCGCCGACCGCCATCCCCAGGGGGATGGGCACGGGAGCTGGCCCAAGGGCGGCGGTCAATCCCCCATCACGATACATCAGCCGTACCCGGTCGTAGAGGGATCCCTCGAAGTCGTCCCGGGTGAAGTACCCGCCCTCCTCGACGATCACCACCGACAGCCCTCGCTCCGCCAGCTCGGCCGCCACCACCGCGCCACCCGCCCCGGAGCCAACGACGCAGACGTCTGCCTTCACGGCGACGTTCCCGCGAATATCAGGGTAGGTCAGCGGGCTCAGGCGAGGTCCTTGGTTGGGCGCTCCCTCGTCGAGGCACCTGCCCGGGAAGCCGAGCGCCTCAGCCACCGATGGGTGAGACGCAAACGACATCAAGCAGAGAGCCCTCAGCGCCGATAGGACGCCGCTCCGCCACGGCAGGCGCGAGATCGCGGCCCGCTCAGCGTAGGCAAGGCGGTCGTCAGGCGAGAGCTGGCTGAATCGATGACGGTAGAGCGACAGCAGCGGGCCCAGCTCCCACACCATCAGCGCGGCCCGCAGTCCGAGCCGCGCCACGCCCCTCATGCCGGCAACCGTTGCCGCGACCCGGACCGCCACGTCCACGTCATCGGCGCCGACGGGGAATGCGCCGCCGGAGGGGATGATGGCGGCCGCCAGGAGGCGCAGCGTCTCAAAGCAGCGATCCCCGAGCAACCGGCGGGCCTCGGCCTCCGTCGATACCCTTCTCATCTCGCCCCGATTGTACCGCGTCAGGGGCATCAGGACTCTTCGCGCCTGCCCGTCGTGGTAGTTCGCGTGGAAGTGCCTGGCTCCTCGGAAGCCATGGAAAGGCTGTGGGGCGGCAAAACCCCATCCGTATCTGGGGCATTGACAGGGTAAGTTCTCCTGGCCAGCCTTGAGGCATCATGTCCTCAGGGAGGTCCAAGTTTGGCTGCGTGCCTTCTTCTCTTCTGGTCTCTTCTGCGCAGCGCCTTCCTGTCCCGCTAGCACCTTGTGCTTGAGAATTTCGCGCTCCGTCAGCAGCTTGCGGTGCTCTCGCGCCAGACGCGTCGACCAAGGCTGAGACCTGGTGACCGCCTCTTCTGGTGGTTGTGGGGTAGCAAGACTCCATCCGCGTCTGGAGCGTTGACATGCTGAGGTGCCTGGGCCAGCCTTAAGGCACCATGTCCTCATCGTGTGCGCTGTCGCGGTCTGTGCATAGCCGCCAACCAAACACCAGGGGGCAGGCCTCACGACCGCTCCCTCGCGGCTGGAGTGCAGGCTGCCGGAGCCCTACGGTGGCAGCACGCAGGAATGCCCGAACTGCCATATAGCCCACAGGGCGTCGTTGGCGTCCTGCACTCCGTCCGGCGCACCCGTCCTCCAGTACCCGGCGTCGGGGTAGACAGCCGGTGGCGCGCTGCGGTCATAGGCCTCGTCATACTTGGGAGCCGTGGGGAACGGGTCCCCCGGCGAGGCCCCGAACTTGCTCAGCACAGCCAGGGCGTCGTTGCCGTCGACCTGCTGGTCCTTGGTGCCGGTGCCGGGCTCCCCCACAGGGAGCGGCACGTCGAAGAAGTCCCAGGGGTTCAGCGGGTCGCGTTGGCCTCCCAGGAGGGGATCCGGCCCCAGCTCCTCCACATCGGCGCAGCCATCGCCGTCTGAGTTCACGGCGGACAGCGAGAAGTCAATGTCAGTGGTGTCGCTTCCCTCCACCACTGATACCGGGGTAGCGTCGTCGTAGTTGGGCGTGTCGTCGTAGTACTCGGTCGCGTAGAATTCCGCCTCGGCCCGGACGATGTAGCAACCCGTCGCCAGGCCAGAGTTCGTGTAGGTGCCGTCGGGGTCGGTGCCTAGACAGTGGAAGATTTCCCACCACCAGGGAGTCTGGTGGTCGCAGGGGTCCACGCAGACGTTCGCGCCCTCGATGGGGAGTTCGTCGGCGTCCGTGACGGTGCCGGAGACGCTGCCGCTCATCTCCAGGGTGAAGTTGATGTCGTTGACGTCGCAGTTATTGGGTCCCGGCGTCACCTCGACGAGGGTAGCCTCGTCGGGCCAGCGCGCTTCCTCGTAGAACTCAGTGACCCAGGGTGGCGATGGCGCGAAGGGATCGGGGCCAGCGACCACGTGGTAGGAGCCGGCGGGTAGGCCTGTGATGACGTAGGAGCCATCCGATTGTGAGGACGTCATCCGCCAGAAGGCGCCATCGTAGGCGTCGGCGTGAGCGGAGACGCCGGCGCCCTCGACCTCGCCAGAGGCATCGGTGACGGTGCCGCAGATGGTGCCCCCTTCCGCTAGGCCGAAGTCAATGCCAGGCGTATCGGCTCCCTCCGTTACTGCTACCGGGTCCGCATCCCCATAGGCCACATGGTCGTCGTAGTACTCACATACGTACCCCGTGGCGCAGGCCTGGACACTGTAGTCCCCCGTAGCCAGACGGCCGATGGTGTAGGTGCCATCGGGCGCGAAGGAGCCCCAGGAACAAGAGCCGCCGCCCGTGAAGCGACAGGCCTGGACCGACCCGTCAGCGATGGGGCTCCCGCCAGGATCGGTGACCATGCCGGAGATGGTACCCTCTATCGCTAGGCTGAAGTCGATGCCGGGCGTGTCGTCCCCCTCAGTCACCGGTACGGGGGTAGCAGCGCTCCAGTCGACCGTGTCATCGTAGTACTCGCACGCGTACCCCGTGGCGCAGGCCTCGATACGATAGTCCCCCGTCGCTAGGCCTCCAATGGTGTAGCTGCCATCAGGCGCGGTGGAGCCCCAGGAACAAGAGCCGCCGCCCGTGAAGCGACAGGCCTGGACCGACCCGTCAGCGATGGGGCTCCCGCCAGGATCGGTGACGGTGCCGGAGATGGTGCCCTCTATCGCTAGGCCGAAGTCGATGCCCGGCGTGTCGGCCCCCTCCACCACCGGTACAGCGGTGGCAGCGTTCTGGTCGACCGTGTCGTCGTAGTACTCACACACATAGCCTGTGGCACAGACCTGGACAAGGTAGTCCCCCGTGGCCAGGCCTCCAATGGTGTAGGCGCCATTGGAGGCGGTCGAAGCCCACTGGCAGTAGCCGCTGCCTGTGAAGGGGCACGCCCAGACCGACGCGCCGCCTATCTCGGCCCCGCCGGGACCGGTGACGGTGCCGGAGATGGTACCCTCTATCGCTAGGCTGAAGTCGATGCCCGGCGTGTCGGCCCCCTCCACCACCGGTACAGCGGTGGCAGCGTTCTGGTCGACCGTGTCGTCGTAGTACTCACCCGCATAGCCTGTGGCCCAGGCCTCGACACGGTAGTCCCCCGTGGGCAGGCCTCCAATAGTGTAGGTGCCATTGGAGGCGGTCCAAGCCGACCCGCAGTAGCCGCTGCCTGTGAAGGGGCACGCGTAGACCGACGCGCCAGCTATCTCGGCCCCGCCAGGACCGGTGACGGTGCCGGAGATGGTACCCTCTATCGCTACGCCAAAGTCGATGCCCGGCGTGTCGGCCCCCTCCACCACCGGTACAGCGGTGGCAGCGTTCCAGTCGACCGTGTCGTCGTAGTACTCACACACATAGCCTGTGGCACAGACCTGGACAAGGTAGTCCCCCGTGGCCAGGCCTCCAATGGTGTAGGCGCCATTGGAGGCGGTCGAAGCCCACTGGCAGTAGCCGCTGCCTGTGAAGGGGCACGCCCAGACCGACGCGCCGCCTATCTCGGCCCCGCCGGGACCGGTGACGGTGCCGGAGATGGTACCCTCTATCGCTAGGCTGAAGTCGATGCCCGGCGTGTCGGCCCCCTCCACCACCGGTACAGCGGTGGCAGCGTTCTGGTCGACCGTGTCGTCGTAGTACTCACCCGCATAGCCTGTGGCCCAGGCCTCGACACGGTAGTCCCCCGTGGCCAGGCCTCCAATGGTGTAGGTGCCATTGGAGGCGGTCCAAGCCGACCCGCAGTAGCCGCTGCCTGTGAAGGGGCACGCGTAGACCGACGCGCCGCCTATCTCGGCTCCGCCAGGACCGGTGACGGTGCCGGAGATGGTGCCCTCTATCGCTAGGCTGAAGTTGATGCCCGGCGTGTCGTCACCCTCTGTCACCGGTACAGGGGTGGCAGCGCTCCAGTCGACTGTGTCGTCGTAGTACTCATACGCATAGCCTGTGGCCCAGACCTGGACACGGTAGTCCCCCGTCGCCAGACCTCCAATGGTGTAGGTGCCATCGACGCCCGTGGTGGCATAGCCGTAGCTCCCGTAGCCAGTGTAGGGGTACGCGGACAGCTGCGCTCCAACGATGGGGCTCCCGCCTGAGTCCGTGACCGTGCCGGAGATGGTACCTTCGACGCGGAGGCCGAAGTCAATGCCCGGCGTGTCGCCACCCTCCGTCACCGGTACAGCGGTAGCAGCGTTCCAGTTCAGGGTGTCATCGTAGTACTCGCACACGTACCCTGTGGCGCAAGCCTGGACACGGTAGTCCCCCGTCGCCAGGCCTCCAATGGTGTAGGTCCCGTCGGGACCGGTGGTGGCAGAGCCGTAGCTGCCGTAGCCGCTGTATGGGTTCGCCCACACCGGTGCCCCTGCGATGGGGGTGCCATAAGGATCAGTGACGGTGCCGGAGATGGTGCCCTCCACGCGCAGGCTGAAGTTGATGCCGGACGCGTTCTCTCCCTCCGTCACCGGTACCGCAATAGCAGCGCCCCAGTCGAATGTGTCGTCGTAGTACTCACACACATAGCCCGCAGCGCAGGCCTCGACACGATATTCCCCCGCGGCCACGAGCCCTGTGGTGTAGGTGCCATCGGAGGCGGTCCAACCCCCGGAACAGGGCCCGCCGCCGGTGAAGGGGCACGCCTCGACCCACGCGCCCACAATATTCGGTGCCGAGTCAGTGACCGTCCCGGAGATGGTGCCCCCCGGGGTCCAGATCACCCCTGTCTCGTCGCCATCGTCGTCGTACTGGCCAGCCATGCCTTGGGTGCCGGGGATGATGTCGAAGGTGCCTCCCTCGTTCGGCTCATCGCCGGGTGTAGAGAAGTCGGCCGTCCAGCCGCCCCCTCCGCCGGCGACCTCGTGGCGGGACACGCCCCACGGCCCCCAGGCGTCCACCCAGACCTCGCTGCCGGGCGCGGCCGTCCCGGTGACGGTATCGGCGGCGGGGTCTACGGCGGTCACGGCCACGCTGGTCACGGTGTGGGTCTTGGTGGTGACGCCGTCCGCCATGGTGACGATGTACCCCGGCTGGACGTGAAAAGCACCCCGAAGGTCGAAGCCGACCCAGGTCTCCCCGGAATGCCAGGGAACGTAGCCTGCTGTCTGGCACTCGAAGTGGTCCGGTGAGACTTCAGGGTCAAGGTCGTCTATGCTCAGACAGACCTCCGCTCCATCCGGCCACTCGTAGCCATCTACCGAGCCCTGAGTAGGCCAGACGGTGAAGCGGGGGTTGGGCACCCGCCAATGGACATGCGTGCCATCACCGTCGTCGTCCCACTGGTTGGCGTCGCCTTCGGTGCCGGGGACGATGTCGTAGGTGCCTCCTTCGTTCGGCTCATCGCCGGGGGTAGCGAAGTTGGCGGCCCAGTCGCCCCCGCTGTCGGCCTCCTCGTAGCGGAAGACGCAGCCAGCCTCGTCGCAGACTTGGATCTGGATGTCAGTGCCGGGCTCGGCGGTCCCGGAGACGATATTGGTGTCGGGGTCCACATCGGTCACGGCCAGGTTGGTGACGGTGTGGTTCTTGGCGGTGGTGCCGTCGGTAAGGGTAACGATGTGGTCCGGCTCGACGTCAAAGCTTCCCCCAAAGTCGAAGGACACCGAGGTCTGATTGGGGTCCCAGGGGTGGACCACCACTGTCTGGGAGTCAGAGTAATCCACCGGGCCCAATATGTCGGGGTCGTCGATGAGGAGGGTGACGTCCGCCCCCAGCGGCCAATCGGCGCCGTTCACCTGCTCGTCGAGGGGCGATACCCAGAAGCGGGGGTTGGGCACCCGCCAGTGGATGCGGGTGCCGTCGCCGTCCTCATCGTGCTCGCGGGCGCCGCCTCCTGTGCCAGGGACGATGTCCGAGCCGACCGCTGCGCAGTCGGCCGTCCAGTTGCCGTCTGGGTCAACCACCACCTGGCAGGATGGGTCTCCATGAACCCAGACGTCGACATCACTGCCGGCCTCGGCCGTACCGGAGACGGTGTCCGTGTCGGGGTTCACATCGGTCACCGCCAGGTTCGTGACGGTGTGGTTCCTGGCGGTGGCGAAGTCGGTGAGGGTGACGGTGTGACCCGGCTCGACGTCAAAGCTGCCTTCAAAGTCGAAGAGCACCCAGGTCTGATTGGGGTTCCAGGGAGCGACCACCACTGTCTGGGAATCAGAGTAGTTCACCGTTCCCAGTATGTCAGGGTCGTCGATGAGGAGCGTGACCTCTGCCCCCAGCGGCCACTCCCAGCCCTGCACCTGGTCATCCACGGCAAACACGTCGAAGTAGGGGTTGGGCACCCGCCAGGAGATGCCGGTGGCGTTGCCGTCCTCATCGGGCTGGCGGGCGTTGCCCTGGGTGCCGGGGACGATGTCGAAGGTGTCATCCTCGCCCAGCTCGTCGCCCGGGATAGAGAAGTTGGCGGCCCAGTCGCCCCCTTCGCCGACAACCTCGTGGCGGTTCACGCAGCCGGTCTCGTCGCAGACGCCGACCCAGACATCGCTGCTGGGCTCGGCGGTCCCGGAGACGATATCGGTGTCGGGGTCCGGCTCGCTCAGCGCTAGGTTGGTGACGGTGTGGGTCTTGACGGTGATGTCGTGGATCAGGGTGACGATGTGGCCCGGCTCGACGTCAAAGGCCCCCTCGAAATCAAAGACGACGGCTATCTGCCCGGGGTCCCAGGGCGCGGGGCCTGCAGTCTGGGAATCAGAGTAGTCTGGTGCGGGCCCAGTGCCAGGGTCATTAATTAGCAGGGTGACCTCCGCCTCGTCCGGCCAGTCGTAGCCGTGCACCGAATTCGCGTCGACCCACACATTGAAGCTGGGGTTGGATGTGTCGGTGACGTAGCTGCTATCCGGACCAGGCCAGAGCCCCATCCGGTTCGTTTCGTCACGGGGTGAAGCGGCCACCGATGCACCGCTCATCGGTGCCCCGGCCGCGCCGGACACAGCGCCCGAGATGGACCCAGGGCTAGCAGCGGGCCCGACAGGCGTAGTCCAACTCCCGGACGGGGTGAGGCGCCAGCCGCCAAGATCGTCGGCCCGCTGCGATGCGGGGGTCCTCGCCAACGGCTCATCACCGCGCCAAATCACCAAGTCCAGCCGCGTAGCCGCGCCTGTACTCCACAAGGCGGATCCGGCGGGGCGTCCACCCAGCTCGAAGCGCACGGTTGCACCCGTCGTGCCGCAGCCCGGGATCGTCGCCGCCGACACAACGTCGAGAACGTACGTCCCGCCAGGCTGGATCGCCGCGTGGCCGCACACCCGGCCACCGATACTCGCGACCAGCGGCATCCCTTCGGCAGCCGGATCTCCATTGATGGCGGCGGTCCCGAAGAAGTGGTGGGACTGGGAAGCTGGATCAGCATCGGCGGAGCCGGGTAGGGGAGAGGGAGCGGTGCCAGGCCACAAGGTGCTGGACCGCGAAGCCGCCAAGGCGTCGTTGGTTCCAGTTACCGCTGCCGCGTGGTCGATGTTCCTGCCGCCTAATAGCGCAAACAACACTGCGACAGCTAACACACCAAGTCTCGCGTAGCGTCGTCCACGCATGGCTCACCTCCGTGCCGAAGGGGCAGAATCACGATGGGAAGCCCCGACCCTTTTGCGGTCGGAACCTGCCATGTTGAAGTAGATAGGCCGACCCTGGCCGCGTCAGGGCTTGGTTTCTCTGGAGCCGCCGCTGCCACCAACGCCGGCGGTTCCTTTGTGCGTGTAAGCGCAAACTACTCCCGGCCGGGGAGATTGTCAAGGGGTGATCCAGGCCATTCTGATGCTTGCGGGCCCGTGGAAGCAGGGCTCACAGCGCGCACCTTGGGAAACTAGGGCGCCACTCGCGCCCGCTGGCGCACCCTTAGGTTGTCTCCAGGGGCTGGCCCTCTGGCGGGCGTCGGGCAAGTGCAGGGCAAAGAGCGGCCGCTGCGACAGCTCGTGGAGGTGGCCGCACACAATTCACGCATAGTGTGCTATCTGTGGTGGCCTCGTGTGGGCACCTGCCGCTATCCAAAGTTGCGAGCCGACGGTGACGGAGCCCGTGGCGGCACGCCGAGTGGCTGGATGTACTCCGCCAGCAGGTTGGTCGTTCCCTCCTTGCGCTGAAGCTGGCCCTTGATACGGATGAAGGGCTCGGCTCGAATTACTGAACGTGCTCGCTGGTAGAGCTGGGGCTTGATGACCACGTTCGCCAGGCCGAACTCGTCCTCCAGCAGCAGGAAGACGAAGCCCTTAGCCGTCCCCGGTCGCTGTCGGCAGACGACGAGGCCAGCCAGCTCGACCTTCGCTCCGTCGGGCAGGTGTTCCAGGTGGCGGGTGGAGACGATGTCCTCGTGCAGCGTCCTGCGGATGAACTGCATCGGGTGGTGGTCACACGAGAGCCCGAGATTGTCGTACTCGGCGGCCATCCGCTCCCAGGGGCTCATATCGGGCAGCTCTACCATGTCCTGCTCCGTCGGCAGAGGGAGAGCGAACTGGCCGTTGCGGGGCCTCGTTATGAGGGCGGCCTCCCAAATCGGTCGCCGCCGGTCGGGTGTGAGCCCCTCGAATGCTCCGACTGAGGCCAGGCTCTCGATTATCTGCTGACTGAGCCCTGTCCGGCTGACCAGATCCCACATTGAGCGATAGGGTCCGTTCGCCTCTCGCTCGTCCTCTATCGCCTTCGCCGATTTCTCCCTTAGGCCGCGTACGTAGGCGACGCCGAGGCGGACGGCGTCCTCCTCGACGGTGCACCTAGCCCGGCTAAGGTTGATGTCGGGGCACAGCACCTCAACCCCGTGGCGCTTGGCGTCGTTGCTGAAGACGTGGGGCGGGTAGAAGCCCATCGGCTGGGCGTTGAAGAGGGCGCAGTAGAACTCCGCCGGGTAGTACTGCTTGAGCCAGGCCGACTGATAGGCGAGCACGGCGAAGGCGGCGGCATGCGCCTTGGGGAAGCCGTACTCGGCGAAGCCGAGGAGCTTCTGGAACACCCGGGCGGCCGTCTTCCCATCCACGCCCCGCGCCAGGGCACCCTCGCGAAACTGCTCCCAGAAGCCCCTCATCGCCTCGCGAGAGCGCTTGCGGCTGATCGCCCGCCGGAGGGCGTCGGCCTGGCCAGCGGTGAAGCCAGCGAGGGCCATCGCCACCTGGAGCACCTGGTCCTGATAGATGATGACGCCGAGCGTTTCCTTTAGAGCGTCCTTCAGGAGCGGGTGATCGTAGGTGACGGGCTCGCGTCCCTGCTTCCGTCGGACGAACGGGTGAACCGCCTTCCCGACGATAGGCCCCGGCCGGACGATAGCGACCTCCTCCATAAGCTCCTTGAGCGAGCGCGGCCGGGTACGCGGCAGGAGCTGCATCTGGGCGCGGCTCTCTATCTGAAAGACGCCGACGGTATCGGCGGAGCAGATCATGTCGTACACGGCGGGGTCGGCGTAGTCGATGCGGCTGAGGTCGACGACGATGCCCCGCTGCTCCGCGATCAGGTCGATGCACTCCTCGACCAGCGAGAGCATCCCCAGGGCGAGGAAGTCCACCTTCACCATGCCCGCATCGTCCACCGAGTCCTTGTCCCACTGGCAGACGTAGCGGCCCTCGATGCCGCCCCGCTCGATGGGCACCAGCTCGGCAACGGGCGTGGAGGAGATGACCATGCCCCCCACGTGCTGCGAGAGGTGGCGGGGGAAGCCCGCTATCTGCTCGCTGAGGCGGATGAGGTCGCGCCAGAGGGGAGCGTCCACCTTCTCCCGGAACTCGGGCAGGCGGGCCATCTCTTCAGCCAAGTGGCGGGCGGAGCCGTGCTCGCAGCGCTTCGCCAGCTTGTCCAGCTCCGGCTCCGGCATCCCCAACACCTTCCCCACGTCGCGGACCGCCGAGCGCAGCTTGTAGGTTGCCAGCTCGCCGACCAGGGGCGCATGGTCCGGCCCGAACTCCTCATGCACCCTCAGGATCAGCCGCTCGCGTATCTCCCTGGCGAAGTCGAGGTCGATGTCCGGCACAGAGGTGCTCTCCTCATTCAGGAAGCGGCCGAAGAAGAGGCCGTACTGCAGCGGGTCAACGTGGGAGAGGCCGATGAGGTAGCAGATGAGGGAGCTGACGGAGGAGCCCCGACCGCGGCCCGGGGGCAGCCCGGCCGTGCTGCGGGCGGAGGAGCCCCGGACCTTCGCCGCCTCCTCTCGGGCCAGCTCCAGAAGCTGGCGATAGACCAGGAAGAAGCCGGAGAGACCCCGCTCGCGCACCCTCGCCAGCTCCTCGCGCAGGCGGGCATCGACCTCCGGCGTGATGCGCCCGTAGCGCTTGCTGGCGGCGTCGTAGCAGACCTTCTCCAGGTAGGAGTCGACTGTCTCCCCCTCCGGCACGGGGTAATCAGGGAAGTGATAGCCCAGATCCTCGGCCAGGTCGAAGGTGCAGCGCTCGGCGATGCGGAGGCTGTTCGTCAGCGCCTCCGGCCACTCGGCGAAGAGGGCGGCCATCTCCTCGGGCGACTTCAGGTAGTACTCGGAGTTCTCCCGCCGGAGGGTGTGGGAGGCGTCGAGGGTGGTGCGGTGGCGGATGGCAACGAGTACGTCCTGGAGCTGGTGGCGCTCGCGGGCGTGGTAGTGGACGTTGTTCGTCGCCACGTAGCCCAGGCCGAGCCGCTCCGCCAGCTCGACGAGCGCCCGGATGCGTAAGCGGTCGCCGTAGACGAGGTTGTTCTGCAGCTCGATCCAGAAGTTGCCGGGGCCGAAGGCGGCGGCGTAGCGTCTGGCCGCCTCCTCCGCCTCCCGGTAGCGGTCGGCTGCGACGAGCGACGGCACCTCGCCCTTCTTGCAGCCGGAGAGGGCGATCAGCCCCTCCGTGTGCTGGGAGAGGGTGTCGAAGTCAAGCTCCGGCTCGCCCCGCCTGCCCGACGTGTGGGCGTGGGTCAGGAGGCGGCAGAGGTTGGCGTAGCCCCGCCGGTTCTCGGCCAGCAGGGTGAGGTGGGTGCCGCCCTTCAGGGTGACCTCGGCGCCGGTGATGGGCCGCACGCCGAAGGCCTTCGCCGTCCGGGCGAACTCCATCGCCCCGTAGAGGCCGTCGTGGTCGGTGAGGGCTAGGGCACCGTAGCCCAGCTCGCGGGCGCGCAGCACCAGCTCCTCCGGCGTCGAGGCGCCCTCGCGGAGCGAGTAGCAGGAGTGGGCGTGGAGTTCAGTGTAGGGCATTTCACAGCCTTAGAAGTCCCTGACAGTCGTCTGGGAGATATGCCAGACCGCCAAACTCCGGAACAACGATTCCCTTGATATCCCACTCGGTCTTGAGCTTGGGCGTGATGACTTCGTCCCAACCGATGCTCTTGCAATCGTCCTCAATCAACACGTCAGGCCGCACTCGTGCCACAACGTCAACATACTCCTCGCCCTCTTGGCGATAGTAGAGTTCCCCGGCTGGGAAGTTGAAGCGACGCAGCGTGGCCTGAACCGCCTCCAGGTTCTCATCCTCATTCCAACGGCGGGAGGTCAGGTAGCAGATCTCGACTCCTTGCAGCTGCCACTTGGTGAGCTTATCAACCGCGCCTTCTGTTGGAACGTAGCTGGCGTAGTCTCTGCGTTGCTCCCGCGACGGAGCATCAGTCGCAGTTCCCTCAGTGAAGACCATGATCTTCATTTCGGCAAACCCTCCATGCTCCTCTTAGGCATACTTCTGCGCGTACCACCGGCCTTGAACTAGGTCCTCATATACCACTACCGTCCGGCCATCCACCAGCTCCAGTTGATAGTAGAAGCGGCTTGTGGGCCGCTCCCGCCACCACTCGCCGTCGATGCGCCAGCGGTCCTGCACCTGCTCGACGGCCAGCCGCCGCCCGCCGAGCACGACTGCGAGCGGCTCGCCCGACCCGTCGGCTATCACCTCGATGGGCCGGGGCTCATTCAGCCTCCGTTCTGCCGTCTTGTTCCTCATGAGTCGTAGTCGATGAGGGCGTGGCGGCGCTCCGGAATGCGCGACCACGGCTCCACCTCCACCACGTGCGAGACGAGGGGCCGGCCCCAGCGCGCCTTGAGCTGGCGGACGGCCTCATCTAGCTGTCGCCTGAGCCCCGCCTTCTCGCCGAACATCGTGGCCTGCTTTCCCTTCTCTCCAGTCAGGCCTGATAGCTCGATGCCAAGCTCATCAATCGGTCCAGGGAGCTGAACAGCGGCGAGGACGCTCTTCACGATGAACAGCATGCGGTCGCAGTCGCCGGTGGGCTCCCGAAAGACGACGATCCGCTCCCAGCTCCGGCCGCCCCACAGCTCGGCGCGCAGCCGCATGCGGCGGGCCGACCTTCCCTGTAGCCGGGAGTGCAGCCTGATCAACATCCTGCGGCAGCCGACGAGCAATGCCTCCTCGGTGACGACGGGCTCAGCGAAGCGCAACCGCTCCGTCAGACACGCCTCGCGGCGGCGGGGTCGGAGAGGCTCGCTGTCCCTGCCCTGGGCCAGCTCCCAGAGCCTGCGTCCTTCCCCTCCGAACTGTGCCTGCACCGGGCCGGGCGGCAGGGCCGCGAAGTCGCCGATGCTCCGCAGCCCGAGGAGGTCGAGGCGGCGCAGGGTGTCGAGGTCGCAGGGGAGGAGAGAGACAGCGAGAGGGGCCAGGAACTCCCGCTCCTTGCTGGACGGCACCACGCAGACCTCGGACGTGGAGCTGGTGACGGCGGCGGCCCAGGCCGGGAACCTTCCTTCCGCTATGCCCACGCTGGCATCGAGGCCGGACGCCGCCCGCACGGAGCGAACGATGGCCTCGCCCAGGTCCAGCTCCTCCCGGTAGTGGCCGGTCAGCCCCTCCGCATTGAGGTAGGCGTGTCCCTGCTCCTGCTCCTCGACCTCCGGGCTGATGGCCTCCAGGGCATCTAGGACGGCGTCAGCCACCTCTCGGTATCGGGACGGGTTCGGCGTGAGGAAGACGGCCTCGCTAGAGAGGGCGAGGGCCTGTCGCAGGGGCATGCCGACGCGCACACCCTGCGCTTCGGCTTCTGGAGAGCAGTCGAGAACCGTGTTGCGCCCATCAAACGCCTCCCCAATGACCACGGGCCTCCCCCGCAGCGAGGGATTATCCGCTCTCTCGATAGCGACTGGGAAGTGGGGGATGAGGATGCACGCGGTACGCATGACAACGCGCCTGGAGTGCAGCAATAAGCCAGCCGGGTAAGAGAAAAGTATAGAACAGGTGTGCTAGTCACGTCAAGACGCAAACGGCACCCCTACACCATGGACGAATAGTGTGCGGTCACAGGCGGGCGTACAGACTGTGGGGTGCGAAACCTTATCCATCTCTAGGCCGTTGACACGCTGAGCCGTCCGGGCCAGCCTTGAGGCGTCATGTCCTCGTAGAGGCGCAGAGCTACGAGCTCGGGTGGGTGCCGTTTCGACCTGTCAACAGACGGATGGAATTTCGCCAGCCGACGCCGGTCAGGATCCTCTGCTACCCTGCCTCTGATCTTCCAGCCACGCCGTGGTATTCGATGAACCTGCGGGGCCGAAGGCGGATGGTGATGGATTCATCACCCCCACGTCTCGCTACGTAAGCTCGACCCATCTCCTCGCCAAGATAGCGCACCGCTATCCTGCTCCGCGCCTCTTGTGACAGGGGAGGGCCGACCTCGGCGGTGCCCCGAACCATCACCGCATAGTAGGGCAGCGTGCGCCTATCGACCACGAGTGTGACCTCCGGGTTCGCCTCGATATTGCGGTGCTTCTGGGAGCCGCGGCCGGTGCTCATGGTGAAGACGCCGCCCTCGTAGAGGTACCAGATTGGCACGGCGTGGGGTCGGCCACCAGGCCCGACAGATGCCAGGACGGCGATGTTCGGCTGCTTGAGAAGATCTTCCCTGTCGTCCCGTTCGCTCAACTCAGGCCTCCTATCCAGGGGATATGCAGTCGCTGCTATTATAGCGGCGGGCAACGCACGCCGTTGCGCACGTCTGGGCCAAGGTGTGCATCGGATCAGAAGCGGGGAAGCTGGCGTTCATGGCTCCCGTAGAAAAGGCCAAGGCGAAGGATCTGTCCCGGGTCAGGCTCTTGCACGCCGGACAGGGGAAGTAGCGGACAAGCATGAGGGTGGTGCTGATCGGCGGCGGCAGTGTCAACTGGACACCTGCTATCCTGACCGACCTAGTGACTAGGCCGGAGCTGGAGGGGAGCACCGCTGTTCTCGTGGACATCGACTCAGAGGCCCTCGAACTGACTCTGGCCTTCGGGCAGCGCCTCCTGGCGGAGGCGGGGCGTCACTGGACCCTGGAGGCGTCGACGGAGCGGAGAGTGGCCCTGCGGGACGCAGACTACGTCATCCTTACCATCGCTGTCGGCGGCCTCGATGCAATGGAGCACGACCTGGCAATACCCTTGAAGTACGGGGTGTACCAGTCGGTGGGCGACACCGTGGGACCCGGCGGCCTCTCCCGAGCCCTCCGCCACATCCCGGTCGTGTACGAGATCGCCCGCGACATGGAGGATGTCTGCCCGTGGGCGTGGCTCATAAATTACACCAATCCCATGACCACCCTGACAAGGACGGTCAGCAAGCACACCCGCGTCCGGGTCATCGGCCTGTGTCACGAGCTCACCGGCGTCCTCCGGCGGCTGCGGCGTCTGCTCGGTCTGGGCGATGCCCACATCGAGACCCGGGTGGCCGGTATCAACCACCTCATCTGGCTCCTGAAGTGGAAGGTAGACGGACGCGACGGCTATGAACTGCTGCATTCCTACCTTTCGGAGCACCCCCCAGACGTGCCCTATCGAGGGGAGTTGCCCGCCAACCCGGCCAGCGTCTTCCAGGACCGTCTTCTGCTCAAGTGGCGCCTGTTGGAGACCTTTGGCCTCCTGCCCGTCGCTGGCGACCGCCACCTAGCCGAGTTCTTCCCGTACTTCCTGACTGACAGCACGAACCGAGGGGCAGACTATGGCATAGAACTCACGACAGTCGAACACCGGCGGGCGATCGCCGCCTGGCGTCGGGACTGGCTGGGTCGGGTCGTCGCCGGAGAAGAGACGCTTCCGCTCCGACCATCGGGCGAGGCGGTGGCCGAGGTCATCTGCGCTCTGGAGGGTGGCGGTGAGCACCTCGACATAGTCAACCTGCCCAACGAGGGCCAGGTAGCCAACCTGCTCTCGGAGGCTGTGGTAGAGACGATGGGCCGTATTTCGCACGACCGGGCGGAGGGCGTTGAATCAGGCAACTTGCCGCCTTCCGTGCTTGCTGTGGTGCTACCCCACGTCCTGCGCCAGGAGATGACGGTGGAGGCCGCCATGACGGGGAACCGTGCCCTGGCCTTGCAGGTCCTGGCCACGGACCCTCTGATGCACGACTTCGGCTGCGCGGGGCCAATGTTGGACGAGCTCCTGAGAGTCCACCGGGCCTACCTGCCCCAGTTCTAGGCATCCCGCACCCTCTAGGACGAAGGCTCAACATGCGGGCTCCAATCTAGCGGCGCGGTTCCGTGTCTCACACGATTGACGAATAATGCCCGGTCGCACGCCGCCGTACCGCCACTCACGTGTACAACCTCTCGGCGCGCCTGAGGATCGTCCTTACCATCTCGAGATCATCCTCATCGGGCTCCGGCACTTCGAGCTGGCCGACATAGCGCTGGACACCCCTTCGCACCTCCTCGATCTTCTCTTTGGTGGCGTCGAGGGTGCAGCGGACCCTGGGAACGACAGGGTCTTTCCCATCGAACTCCCTCGCCACCTCTTCGATGACTCACTCCAACGCACGCAGCTCGCGCCAGCGCAACCGGATGCCCTCGCAAAGCTTTGTGAGCAGCGCCGCAGCGAGGTCATCACCCCCTGAAGGAACCTCCTTGGAGCCTTTTCTGAGGCGCGCCGCTGTCCGCTCCGGTGGCTCCAGCACCAGCTCATGGGGCGCACGCTCGAACATCTCTCGCCCATGGCGGCGGGCGCTCTGTAGACGCTCCACCTCGTCGGCCTGCTTGTCCGGGAAGACCTCGTACTCCCACCCCCAGTCAGGGAAGAGGGGTACCGGCTCGCCGACCCAATCATAGAAGGACCCGGCACTCACCAAGAGGCGGCGCCCCTTCCGCTTGCCCACGAGCATTCCCTGGTCCACCAGCTGGGCGATCTCATGCTCTTTCTCCGCCAACACACGGTCCCAGGCTGCGTCACTGACTTCCGGCTCCCCGCCACCGTCCTCCGAGGGCTCCATGTCCGCCTCCGTCCACTCGAAGCGCTTGCCACAAGCTCTACAGCGCCGATCCTGCTCATCAAGCATGGCGGCCCTCTACCCAGTCCGTCGCTGGCCGATCACCCATCGTCGGTTCGCCCCAATCCTGGATGTCAGCGAGCTGGCGCAACTCATCGATGGCGACGCTCAGGGCACCCAACCTGAACATGTAATCCACGGCGTTGTGCGTTGGTGCCCACCACGGCACTTTCAGCGCCTTCGCGACTTCGCGGAGGGGCTGGGGAGCGGGATCGTTGGGGCCAGCGCCGTCCGGCTGTAGGAGGTATTCGGCCGTCCAGCCCAGTATCGTCCAGCCGAGCGTACGTCTCGGGAGAACGAAGCGCCCCCGTTTGTTACGCTGCCACATCGGGCCAGCAGTGATGGGCTTGGCGGTGACCCACGCCTTCCTCGTCATCCTCGCAGCTTCTCCCGGTAGTCTTCGATGGCCGCGATGCTCGGTCCCTCCCTCTCCCCAGCGGGCTCCACGTAGCGGATGCGCAGGTCGCGCCGTGAGTCGAGCGTCGTGCCCATCACCTTCTCGCGCTGGCGCAGCTCGACCGCCTGCTTCACCTCGCCCCTGTGGAAGGCGGCCGCGATGAGCGCGGTGTCCAAAGCGAACTGCCAGTCGGCCTCGCCCCACAGGGCGCAGTGGGGCATCCTGGAGATGACCTGCCACCAGCGCTTCGTCGCCGCCGGCCACGCGAAGCCCATCGGTTGAACTCGGGGCAGGCGCGGCCCATCCTCGAACGGCCTGTCCGCCACCTCGATCCAGTCGTGGCGCGGCGCGACCCTGTGGCGCACCGGCTGGCCCTCGTTCGGCTTTCTCCCTGCTGGTGGCATGATTCGTATTCCTCAGAAAGATTTGATTCTATACAGGGTCGCAGAATGGTCAGCCAGCGTTCCCGGCCGCGAGGCAGCCCAGTTTTTTCGGGGTGCCTCCCCTCGTATCCGATAGAGTCCGGCCATGAGCCCGAAGGTCGTGGCCATCATCCGCCTGTCGCTAATTGCTAAGGCTGGGGGGCGCAAAGTGCCCCCAGTGGGCGCGTCCCCCATATTGTTTGATCGTGTTTGCTCAGGGTAGTTTGCGTCCGTAAGGGTTAACAATTAAGCATCTCCTAGCCTGCTCGTAGTTGGGCCAAAAGGGTATTCATTACGCGCTCGCCTTCGGCCTTTCTCTCGGGTGTCCACCAGGCTTGATAGTCTTCCCACTCTTCGCGGGTTGCATAGCGGGCGCAGTGTTTTAGGCCCCAGTCGGTGTTGAATTGCACCAGCTCCCCGCGCCGCACCAACCCTTGAAGGGCCCGCTGCCAGGACCGAAACGTGCTCAGCGTCATGTCGCCACTTCGGAGGGCGTAGGGCCGTGCCTTAGAGAAAGAGAAAGGGCCAGTAGACTCGAATGGACTCGGACCCGGATTCAGCACTATGCCCGGCTGGTGGAAGTAGCGCCGCTCCCCGTCCTCTGCACAGTCGACGGGCACCACTTCCTCACCGTCCTCTGATTGCTCATCACCCCACCAGCCGAAGCCGCGCCACCTCCAGTTGGTCTGCTGTGCGAAGACCGCGTGAACGAGCTGATGGATCGTCACCGCCCTCAACTGGCGCACACCCTCCGGGCCTGGGCCAGAAGACACCTTGCCTCTACTCCACTTGACCGCCTCACCCGCCGCGTCGATATGCTCCCGTACCGCTGCAAGCAGGATGCGCTGTTGCCTACTTAGGCCCTTACTCATTCCTCTTAAGTGTTCGCCGTCTGCCAAATTTGCCTATGACGTACACTTATCCCCCTTCCTCCTCACGCCTACTGGGGGTGTTTTGCGCCCCCAGGCCGACACACGCTCTCAGCAGCAGCTCTCGGGTCTCGTCCCGGATCGCCCACTCATAATGCTGGTCGCCGTAGCGGTCGATCAGCCTCAGCATCCACAGGTCTTCCAGCACCTCGCGGGCGGTGTCGGTCTCCTGCTTGGCGGCGTCGCCGACTCCCTTCGTGTTGATCCAGCCGTCGGTGCCGTTCAGGACGGCCAGGGCTGCTAGGCGCTTCTTGGGCACGCAGTCCAGGGCGACGCGCCGGGCTGTCATGTAGTCGTCGGTCATCACCAGCAGGCGCTCTCGGCAGTTGGCGAGTGCCTTGCAGAGGCGCATTAGCTGTTTCACGAGCCGCGTCCCGATCTCCCGTTCGGGCGGATAGCAGACGATGTGGCGGCGGTCCCGCGCTACGGGAGAGCGCAGGGCCGCGGTGATCTGGGCCAGGGCACGCAAGTGCTCGAGTTGGCGCTGTTCGATGACCACGGCCTCGTCAACCCACTCGCCGCCAGCCGCCAGGAAGCCGCCGACGGCGGCGGTCATCTCCTTGCGCATGGTCTCTTCCTGCCCCTCGAGTTCTGAGGCGCGCTCTATGGCGGCCCTCTCGTCGCCAAGGACGTTCACGCGCAGGAATCGCTCGCCTAGGAGGGCGTGGACCGTGCGGTAGAGGTCAACGGCGGGAGTGACGCCGGCGATGAGGCCGAAGCGGGCATGGTAGGACTTGATGCCGACGCCGGAGCCGAATGATTTTTCGAGGTAGCCATCGTAAGCCTCGCGGAGGTCCGCGAAGATGGCGGTGGCATCCTCGGCCTTCTTGCTCAGGATCGAGGTGAAGTCCTTTACCACAAGGAGCTTGCCGTCGAGCCTGGGCAGGAGGTCCTGTTTCTCAGCGCCTTTGAGGCCGGAGATCAAGGTCTGCGGCGTCATCGTGCTGATGCTGATGACCTTTGGCCCCTGGAAGGCTCGCAGGATCTCGGACTTGGTGCCGCCCGGCGGTGCCACCACCTGGAGCCACAAGGGATCGCCAGGCAGGTAGATCGCCAGTGCCGTCGCCAGGATGATCTCGACCGCTTCAAGGTCGCGGATGTGTAGGTGCTTCTGAATGGTGGTCAGTACCTCCGCCCGGCCGACGTGCGGCTCAGCATCGGGGCTGACCGCGGTTATGGTCTCGGCGGGTACCGCCCTAGCCGCGCCGATCCTGGCCGCATCGATCTCGGCTCGCGGGATGAACCCGTGCCGGGGGCAGCGGCCACCGTCCGGGGCTATCGTCTGCCAGGGAGCGCCGCAGTGGGGGCAGCCGCTCATGCGTTGGACGGCCATGACCCCACCTCCTCGCTGGGCTGCCAGGTCGGCAAGGCGCTCTCGAAGATGTGAAGGAGCTGGAGGGCATGCGGCGGGTTCGTCGCCCGCACCACGCGGTCCAGGACCGCTGCGATGCTAGCCCTCACGTCATCCTCGTCGGCCTGATGCGTATCGACGATGGCGTGGACGGTCGCCAGCGGAAGGACAAGTACATCAGCTACTTGTAGAAGAAGGCCGAGGGGTACGTTTGACATCCGGAAGGTGGCGGGGCTATGATGACACAAGAGGCTGACAGTGCCTCGCCCGCCGTCGCCCGCGTCGCCCCCGTGCCAGGGGGCGTTCGCATTCTTATTCCTCCGCATCGCCTCCACCTCCCCTGTTGCCCACCAGCCCCGCGATCTGGCGTAGGACACTCGGCTCCTCGACGTGGGCGGGCAAACCCTGCCCCCGCCGCTGCTTCTCGACCAACTCGGCGCGCTCCCTTCGCACCTTCGCCGAGGCCAAGGCCAATCGCGTGTAGTGCACCTTCCGGGCGTGCTCCGCTCGGCGCAGACGCTCGTCTTCCGGCAGAACGCCGTCAGGATCGACTTCCTTCAGGAAGCGACTCCGGAACGCAGCGCGGGCGGGGCCTGTGTTGGTGCCACCTTGGGCGTGGAGGGCGTGGGCGGCCAGGCTGGCTCTCAGGCGGGCTTCTGTGGGGGAAAGCATCAAGGCGACCTCTTCCTGTGCGCCCCGATGTGTTGTCACCCCGGGTTCGCGGAAAGGCCGCCCCTATCGGCACGAAGCTATTCGATTGTCAGGCTCAAGTTAGCACAACGGTGTGCCGTCGTCAACCCTCTGCCATCCGATCCGCAGGTGTTCTCGCTCCCAGCGCTCCAGTTCGTCGGGGGAAAACAGCTCTCGAAGGAACCCGTGATCGGTATGATATCTCTTGTCTCGCTCCCGTCGGGGACCTTCGTATTTGTCATGGCAGACGTTGAGAACTCCAGCGTCAAGTACCTGAGGCAGGTTACAGTTCCAGCAGCGGGCCATCGCCGGTAGGTAGGGAACCCAGCCCTCCGGCCAAACCCGCGTAGGCCTCACTCCGCTGCCTGGGACGTGTTTCGCCTCTGGCGTCTTGCCTCGCCTCAGCCGCCCCCTCGCTCGTACCGAGACAGTCCAGGTCCCGTCTCGCTGCCACACCCAGCCCGGCGGGAACCAGACGAATGGTGCCTTCTCCAGGCGGTCAGGCTTAGGCTCCATGATCAACGCCAGCGTCACCCCGCAGTCTCTCATCCCGCAGATGACACGTTGGCCGTCCTTCGAGAGGCCGGCCTTGAGGTTGATGGTGGACATCAGAACCTCCATACGATGCGGACGAGGGACGGGTCGAAACGCCTGTGGCCCTTCCGGGCGGGCTCGATAACGATGTGGTCCACCAGGGCGCCGATGACGGCCCTCTTCCAGTCCAGCCCGTGATCGTGCCACTGCCGCCGCACCTCGTCAGCAGCGCCGATGACGCCGGCCAGCACCCCATGCCCGTTCGCCTTCGCGAGGCGCTTGCGGTTGGCCCCGAGGCGGGCTTGTAGCGCGTCCCTTGCTGCGAAGTACTCGGCCCGCTCGATACGCCGCTCGACGTAGTGGTCGCGGGAAAGCTGCTCTAGGCCCTCCTCATCGGCGCGGACGGCCTCGACCAACCCATCGGTTTCCCCGCGGGGCTTCTCGATGTAGGCCCTCAAGTCCACACCGTTCAGGGCGATCAGCACGGCCTCCTTCACCAGCTCCTCGACGGGCTCAGCCAGCCGGGCGAGCTTGCCGCAGTTCCTCGTGCCCGGTGCCTTTCCACAGATATATCGGTGCACCTTGTCCCCTCGCGGCCGGGACACCAGCCGGCCACCGCAGCGGCCACAGCGTAGGAAACCGCTGAGGAGATAACTTCGGGCGTTGCCCATATTGTTGCGCCGGGCGGGGTCCAGCAGAATCGCCCTGACCTGCGCCGTCTCATCGGAGGTAAGGATGGGCGGCCACGTGCCGGGTGTCGCGATTCCCCTGTACTCCCGTTGGCCGGACAGCATCGGGTTCGTCAGGATGCGGCGTAGTGGGGTTTGTCGCCACGCTTTGCCAGCCGGTGACTTCACACCGCGCCTCTCCCAGTCCATGCAGATCGTCGTAATGCCTTCTCCAGCCAGGACGCGGGCGACTGCCTCATGGATAAGGTCGGCCTCTTCCGCGATGATGGTCTCCCGGCTCAGGTTATAACCGAAGGCACGGGTGCCGCCTAGGGCGGGCCGCCCGCTTTTCGCCATCTGTTCGTGGGCGCGGGTCACGCGAACACTGGTGTTTTCAGATTCCATGCGCGCCTGCGCCACCAGGAGCTCGGCGACGAAGCGGCCGGTAGGCTGCCGGGTGTCGATTCCCTCTATGACGGTGAGGATGCAGGCCCCGACCTCCTCACACTGTTCATCAAGGCGGACGAGGTCGCGCTGGCGACGGGTGAACCTGTCGATCTTCCAGGACAGCACCCCGTCGATCTGGCGCTCCCGGACGGCTATCAGCATTCGCTCGAACTCGGGTCGCTTCACGCTTCGCTTGTACGCCGACACGTCAATGTCCTCGAAGACGTCGGCCACGGTCCAGCCCTTATTCTTGGCGTAGGACGTACAGTCGGCCCGCTGGCGCTCCGTAGCGGTTGACGTGCCATCGCGGTCGTCGCTCAGGCGCAGGTAGACTCCAACTCGCACAATGTCACCCCCTTCTATCAGGTGACATTATTATACACCATGCAGGAGCACCGTCCACTCTCCCGTCTACATTAATCTGCGCCTCCTCATCGGCCACCCAACCGCCCTCTGGCGTGTGGCGCACGTCCTCCTAGAGGAGCTGCAGACCCTTCAACAGATGCGGCATCC